>JAABUV010000251.1_pt1 | contig 82705 bp, 73 predicted proteins | sample 5559971 | NCBI WGS metagenome assembly JAABUV01 (sample SAMN10711881, study PRJNA513362) | rock metagenome | isolation source: Antarctica rocks | place: Antarctica: Victoria Land, Knobhead nord | collected 2015-12-19 | reverse complement strand
CTACTAAATGAGACGTTTGCTACAAGCTAGCTGTCAGCTGAGTTTGCATTGTTGATTAGCTTACATGCTACATAGATCAGCTACAAGCTGATTTAGCTGATTTAACACTACTTTTCACTCTACTCATCTATTTACTCGCTCATTTACTCTTCATTCTACTCGTTTATCTACTCACTCATTTACTTTTCATTCTACTCATCTATTTACTCGCTCATTTACTCTTCATTCTACTCATCTATCTACTCGCTCATTTACTCTTCATTCTACTCATCTATCTACTCACTCATTTACTCTTCATTCTACTCATCTATTTACTCGCTCACTTACTCTTCATTTTACTTGTCTATCTACTCGCTCATCTACTTTTCATTCTACTCGTCTATCTACTCTTCATTCTACTCATCTATCTACTCGCTCATTTACTCTTCACTCTACTCATTTATTTACTCACTCATCTACTCTTTATTCTACTCATCTATTTACTCTTCACTCTACTTTCTATCAAACGCGTTGATCGAGCGCATAAAACACGTTAAACAATGCTTCAAACAATGCTTTTTACATGACTTTCTATCTACTCGTCATTCTACATGCTCAGCTATCTACTTGATAATCTTCGCTTCGAGCTCTATAGAGCTGACGCTAGAGAGTTCAAAGTTTTCATCTTCTTTTTCTCTTCATAGTTTTTACTTTCTAGAACAACAACAATTAAAATATCAACATGTTCAGCTATCAACTCAGCTATCAACTCAGCTATCAACTCAGCTATCAACTCAGCTATCAACTCAGCTATCAACTCAGCTATCAATTCAGCTATCTACTCATTCGTCTACTAGTCAATCTACTCGCTTCAAAACATGCTTCAAAAGACGCGTTAATTAAGTGCATAACATAAGTCAAACAGTGCTTCAAACAATGCTTTCTACTGAGCTTTTCACTGAGCTTTCTACTGATCTTTCAATTGAGTCATTTAGTGAGCTTTCTACTGATCTTTCGATCGAGTCATTTAGTGAGCTTTCTACTGATCTTTCAACCGATCTTTCTACTGATCTTTCTATCAATCATTCTATCAATCTTTCTATCGATCTTTCTACTGAGCTATTTATTGAGCTATTGACTGAGCTTTCTATCAAACACTCTATCAAACATTCTACATGCTTCAAAATACGCGTCGATTGAGCGCATAACATGAGTCAAACAATGCTTTCTACATGACTTTCTACATGTTTCTCTATCAAGCGCCCTTCATGTTTTCATATCAAGCGCTCTTCATGTTTTTCTATCAAGCATTCTACCAAGCACTCTTCATGTTTTTCTACCAAGCGCCCTTCATGTTTTTCTATCAAGCGCTCTTCATGTTTTTCTACCAAGCACTCTTCATGTTTTTCTATCAAGCGCTCTTCATGTTTCTCTACCAAGCATTCTATCAAGCACTCTTCATGTTTTTCTATCAAGCACTCTTCATGTTTCTCTATCAAGTGCTCTTCATGTTTCTCTACCAAGCATTCTTCATGTTTTTCTATTAAGCGCTCTTCATGTTTTTCTATCAAGCATTCTATCAAGCACTCTTCATGTTTCTCTATCAAGCACTCTTCATGTTTTTCTATCAAGCATTCTATCAAGCACTCTTCATGTTTTTCTATCAAGCGCTCTTCATGTTTTTCTATCAAGCATTCTATCAAGCATTCTATCAAGCACTCTTCATGTTTCTCTATCAAGCACTCTTCATGTTTTTCTATCAAGCGCTCTTCATGTTTTTCTATCAAGCACTCTTCATGACTCTCTACATGATTCTCTATCAAGCATTCTTCATGTTTAAATAGATGGTTAAATAGCTACTTAAATAATTAATTCATCAAATAATTTATTTTATTACATACGAATCTTGAATGTAGAAATGTACGAAAAGCAAACATGTATTACGCATTATATCTTTTGAGCAATTGATGTCTTTTGAGCAAATGACTGTCATCAAAAGATATAAGCGCTTGTAGCTAGCTATTAATTGTTGATGAGTGACTATTAAAGCTTGTGAGCTAGAAGCTCAACTAAACAGATATTTTTGACTGATGCTAGCTTAGTGAGCTTGTAGTCAGTTTTAGCTGGTTTCGTCAAATGATCGATGATGAGCAAAGACTGTGTCATGTCTTCGCAGTGTATGTGATTGCAATGCATGTACATCAATTTAATAAAGCGAAAAATCGTTTGATTTACTGTCTCACGTGAACATGTAGATGTGCAAAAGCTGAATCATGTCTTTGCAATATATGTGTGTTTGTTGTATATGAGTTTAACATGTGAATAAAGCGCTGTTACTGCTTTGTATGTAATTGCGCTACGTGTAAATCAGCCTGAAAATGCGAAAAATCGATCGATTTACTGCATCACGTCTGTCTGTATGTGCGCAAAAGCTGAATCATATCTTTGCAATATATGTGTGTATATTGTATATGAGTTTAACATGTGAATAAAGCGCTGTTACTGCTTTGTGTGTGATTGCGCTGCGTGTAAATCGATCTCAAAATGCGAAAAATTAATTGATTTACTGCATCACATCTGTCTGTATATATGCAAAAGCTGAATCATGTCTTTGCAGTATATGTATGTATATTGTGTATAAGCTGCAGCATGTATGCAAAGATGTTGCTGTCACTTTGTGTATATGCAAGCTTCAATACATTGATGACTGCGTTGTTATTGCTTCGCTTTTCAACTGTGTGTGAGCTCAACGCATGAGTAAAGCGCTGTTACTGCTTTGTCAATGTTGATGAGATTGTTCAGCTCTTCTGACAAGCATAACTTGCAGAAGATTCATAGTCAGCATCTCATACAGGTAAATCTCGTTGTTGATCAAAGAAGATTCATTTTCAATCTCAAAAATGAGAACTGAACTTTAAAGATAATGAAAATGCGAGATTCAATGAATAACATATTGAAAAAGGCGAAAATCGATCTAATAGTTGTCATGATAGTCAAAATGCAAAAAGAAAACAACATTGTTTTGACAGTTTCAAAAAAATACACAGCAAATGTCTTACTAGCACAAAGAGCAATATGAAAGCATGTTTTTAATGTTAAAAGCATTAAGAAAGACGAGAAATGACACAAAATAGTCATACACAGTCTGAAAATCGAAATCTTCAACATAGATTGATCATCAAGTTGAGTTTCGAGTTAACATTTTGAATTTGACTTAATTCAAAGTCGAGTTGCTCACATTTTCAACTTGACTCAAGTTGAGTTGCTCTTATTTTCAACTCAATTCAACTTGATTCAACTGAAAATTGAGTCAATTCGACTTGACTCGTCAAGAACTTGAGCTTGGCATCAAGAGAGCTAAATATAGAAAATTTTCCGATTTTTTGCTTTTGCATTACCTTTTTGCATTATCTTTTTGATAGAAGTCATGACGGGAAACATGAAGACTATATAATAGAAAGTCATGAAGAGAAGTCATGATAGAAGAGTCATGATAGAAGAGTCATGATAAAAAAGTCATGAAGAAAAGCTATAAAGAGAAGCTATGATAGAAAAGTCATGAAGAAAAGCTATGAAGAAAAGTCATGAAGAAAAGTCATGATGAGAAATCATGAAGGCTGTTTGGTAGAAAGATTTGATAGAAAGTCATGACGAGAAACATAAAGAGAAACATGAAGAAGAACATAAAGAAAAACATGAAGAAAAACATGACGAGAAACATGATGAGAAAACATGAAGATTGTTTGACTTTGATAGAAAGTCATGACGGAAAAACATGATAGAAAGTCATGAAGAAAAATCATGTAGACTGTTCAATCAAGCTATTTACATTTATTTAATATCTTGTCGAATGAAGTCAAGTTTTCGAGTCGAGTTGTTGAGTCAAGCTTCTCAATTCGACTCGAGTGCTCAGATTCAACTTCTCAACTCGACTCGACACTTTTTCAAAAAAATTTCAACTCAACTCAATGTGATCAGTTTACTTCAACATGAAAACTGAAATGAAAAATCTAAAAATTGAGTTAAAGTCGTACAATCTTGAATTGAAACTAATAATCAATTCTATATGATTATTAAAGAGTGAAAATCAATCATAAAACAAACATGCATCGATAATCTTAGCATTTAGAATCAAAGCAGAAGTGCAAAGACATTTGAAAAAATGACTCTTAGCTGCAAGATCAACATATCAAACAGTTGATTATTGAGACTATTGATTAAATGATCAATGTCAAAAATGTCAAACATTCAAGCACTTACAGAATAAATGTAACAAATTATCAAAATGCTTGTACTGCAAGCGAAATCATCAGATCTGAAATCATAAATATCAATTATCTACATGCAAAGATAAGTAATCATGCAATCACATGATTTTTAGATGCTGCAACTGTCAAAATATGCACTTTGCAAATAGTGTAATGTGCAAAACATATCAGACAGCTCAGTTTATTAGCTCACAAAAAGATCATTTAGTTACGAAATTGTAATGAGTATTGCATTCAAAATGTCATAAAACAACGCAAATGATGAAAGCTTTGCAAACATGTTGAATATTTGAATTCTACAACACAATTGCGCAAGATCAACGCAAATTATGCATGCATGCATGAAATTTGCGAAAAACAAGACAGATATTGTTATACTACAAGAATCATGAATGAAAGACAAAAATATAACAATTTCGTATTCATTGTTTATCTGCATCAAATCAAATGTTCAGAATACTTGAGTCAAAGTACTGATATTTATTGCGAAAAACGTAAAGAAATTTACATGCACATCAAGATCAGACATAGTCAATAATGAAGATATGCAAGTGATATCAATAGCAAACAATAAAATTCAGAAAGAAATTTTATTGTTCAATATTTACAACAAAAAGTCACAAAATGCAGATGATGAGCAATTATACATGATTGAGCGAGAATTAGCAAAAGTTATGCTAAATTCTGAGCAAAAAGAATCAGTGATAAAACTCATCTGTATGCAATGCTGACTACAAATCTACTGTTTAACTACAGTAAAGTTTAAAGATTATTAAAAGTTTGAATGATATTGAGATGCTGCGTGATGATGAAGTGTTATGCATTGATCACATGCAAAGTTTTCGCGATTGTGCAAACTTTGATAATCTCAATGTGCATGCAAATGAGAAAGTCAAATAAAATGCAGAACTATAAGAAAAATCGCTTATGAAAATCATTTGATTCAGTATCTTGTCATCATGATGATAAAAACTGAGACAGAACATTCTCATGTTTGATCTGTTAAAAATGATTAGCAGAAAAAACTTGAGTCATAAATATTCTTTAAATTTACATGCTAACTATGTATAAATCTTGTTAAGACTGCATGTCTGTTACTATGACATAAGCAACTCATAAGACTCATTAAGTTCAACATAAGCAAACTTGAGAGTTTCATTAATATTGTTTAACAGATGTTTAAATACAAACATTCTATATGTGAGTGATACATTGATGAGAAGACTTTGTTAAAAGAAGAGAAACACAAGCGAGTTAATAAAGAATGATTGAACTACGCTGTTTGATTAAAAGTGTAACATATGAACATTTTTGCAAAATATAATTGATTTGCACAAGAAAGATCTTTACAAATAACATAAAATAAATGAGTTGCACATTTTACAAGCGAAGCAAGCATCTGCAAGACATGATATACAATGATGATGACTGTTAATCTTAAGAATCTCATTTCTTCACTGAGCTTTGACTTTTGAATGTTTTGATGATAAAGTCAATCTCTAGTCAAAAACATTATTTGTATAGTTTGAAAGAACAGTAGCACATGTTAATGTGATTAAAGAAGAAATTGACTGCAATATGCATGCATATTGCAGATGAAATGTTTGCAATTCATGCTTAAGAAGTAAACTGTTGAAATTTGAGTAATGAGAGATTTCGTTCATCTTGAACTGTGAATCTGCTGCAAGAAACTATTTCTCGCTAAGAAGAAAATCAACATAAAGATTGTGTCTTATGTATGTTGCATGCAACATATGCAACATATTTTCGATAAATTAAGAAGTGCAAAGACCGACTTACGCAAATATATTAAATATTGAACAAAGTGCAAAAAACACTGAATTCAATAAAAGAAATCGAAATTTCTCACTTCAAGAAATCATGAGATCAGAAAATTAAATATCTGATAAAGATGCAAATTGAATTTGCAAAAAATGAAACGTGTGAAACAATAAATACACACTATAAAGAATTGAAAACAATAGTCAAAAAGACGAAAAACATAGTGATGTACATTGATGCATTGCAAACTTGAAAAAAGATAGCAGAGCTCAAAACAGAAATCGAAATCGCGATGATATTTACATACGAGTCGATTAGATGCAGCAAGATGACAAGCGTGATCGATGAAATAATCATAACGAAAGCGAAATTGCAAGCTATCAACGATGCAATCGCGATATGCAGCGAAAAAGCATCTGAAGACAGCGAAATTTGAGTGTACACAGACAGTCAAATAACGCTGCAAAGACTATAAGCAAAAAGCAATGTCAACTTGAAGTTATTTAATAACATATGACAAAATCTGATCAATCTGCAACAAAATTGATGTCATATTTGCATACAATAAGTATTGAGTTGCAAAAACATCATCGAAAACGAAGCAGTGAATCAATTGATCAAAGACGCAACATAAAAAAGATTAACAATCAACATCAGAAAAAGAATAATCATGAGTTTCATCAAAAAGCAAATAGATAAAAAGATAAAAGAGCAATGACTAATTGCATGAAACGACAGTATCAAAAAAGAAAATCAGTATCAGAAGCACACAGCGAAAGTGAATTTGAGTTACAAATCATTAAAGAAGCTTTGAAAAATAAACAGACTGATGTTTTCAACGTTTATACAGCTAAAAATGAGACATGACTATTTTAAAAGTTATTTGCATCAATTATCAGAGAATAATTCAAACAAATGTTATAAAATATGCAAAACAAGACAAATGTTGAAGCACTTACTACTGAATTGCAAACATTATAAAGCAGAACAGATCAGCAATGAAACTCATTTATATGCAATGCTGATTACAAATCTACTGTTTAGCTATAGTAAAGTCTAAAAATTATTAAAAGTTTGAATGACATTGAGATGTTGTATGATGATAAAGCGCTGTGCGTTGATTGCATGCAGAGTTTTCGCAATCATGCAAACTTTGATAATCTCAATGCACATGTTACAAGCAATCTGCATGCAAATGAGAAAGTCAAATAAAATGCAGAACTACGAGAGAAATTGCTTATGAAAATCATTCAATTCAGTATCTTGTCATCATGATGACAAGAACTGAGATAGAACACTTTTGTGTTTAATTTGTTGAGAATGATTAGCAGAAAGAACTTAAATCATGAACATTCTTTAAATTTACATGCTAACTATGTATAAATCTTGTTAAGACTGCATGTCTGTTACTACAACATAAGCAACTCACAAGACTTGTTAAGTTTGACACAAGCAAACTTAAGAATCTTGTTAATATCATTTAACAGACGTTCAGATACAGACATTTTATACATGAATGATACGCTGATGAAAAGACTTTGTTAAAAGAAGAGAGACACAAGCGAATTAATAAAGAATGATTGAACTACATTGTCTGATTAAAAGTGTAGCATATGAACATCTTTGCAAGACATAATCAATTTGCATAAGAAAGATCTTTACAGATAACATGAAACAGATGAGTTGCACATCTTACAAGCGAAGCGAGCATTTGCAAAACATGATATACAATGACAACAATTGTTGATCTTGAGAATCTTATTTCTTCACTGAGTTCTGACTCTCAAATGTCTTAATGATAGAATCAATTTCTAATTGAAGACATCATCTGTATAGTTTGAAAGAACAGTAGCACATGTCAATGTGATTAAAGAAGAAATTGACTGCAATATGCATGCATATTGCAGATGAAACATCTGCAACTCATGCTTAAGAAGTAAACTGTTGAAATTTGAGCAGTGAAAGATCTTGTTCATCTTGAACTGTAAATCTGTCGCAAGAAAACTCTTTGAGTAATTTCTCAAGCCTAAGAGAAAAATCAGCATAAAGATTGTGCTCTATGTATGTTGCATGCAACGTATACAATATATTTTTGATAGATGTACATGAACAGTCAAATGACTTTGCAAAGACTAAATGCAAAGAGCAACGTCAATGCAAAGTTATTTGATGATATACAACAAAACTTGATCAATTTACGTCAGAATCAGTGTTAAATTTGCATACAGTAAATGTTGAGTTGCAAGAGCATTATTGAGAACGAAAAAGCAGATCAACTGATCAAAAGTGCTGCTCAAGAATTATCAGTTATCAACAACATGAAAGCAATCATCATAAGCTTCGTCAAAAAACAAATTTGCAAAGAGATGAAATTACAATGGTTAAATGTCTGAAAAAGCAGCATCAAGAAGAAAAATCAGTATCAAAAGCACATATTGAATGTGAATTTAAGTCATAAATCACTAAAAGAGCTTAGAAAAATCGATAGACTAACGTTTTCAACTTTTATTCAGTTGAAAATGAGACACGAGTATTTCAAGAGCTATTTGCATCGAGTATCAGAGAATAATTTGAACAAATGCTATGAAATATGCAATGCAAGTCAAACGTCAGAGCATTTACTACTAAATTGCAAGCATTATAGATCAAAGCAGATAAAGCTTAAGAAAAAGACTCAGCTCAAAAACACAGACATCATATTGATGCTGTTTGTCATCAAAATCGAAAGAATTGCAACACTAAAGTATTTGAAAAATACTCGAATTGCAACAAGAAAATGACTATTAGAAACGAAAGAGTAGAACGTGAAGAGTGCGAAGAAACGAAGAAAAACGAAAGTATGATTGCAAGAGTTTAAGCGAGAGCGCTTGTATGCACAAACTATCAATGTGATTGATCAACAAAAAGATATAAAGCAGCGACTTTGATCAGATTAAATATAACTTAGCATACACACAGCGTCTAGACAGTGTCATAGTCATAAACTGCATGCACTTAATGAAGAAATAAAAAAAATAAAGCAGAACAGTTACAGCTTAAAGCAAAAGCACAGTTCAAAAACACGAACACTATATTGACGTTGTTTATCATCAAGATTGAAAGAATTGCAATACTAAAGTACTTGAAAAGTACTTGAATTGCAACAAGAAAATGACTATTAAAAACGAAAGAGTAAAGTGAAAAGAACACGAAGAAGCGAGAAAATGAGAGCACAAGAGAAAGAAGTTGTTTGATTGAAAGCGCTTGTTTGCGCAAACTATCAATGTGATTGATCAATGAGAAGATATAAAGCAGCGACTTTGATCAAGATACATGTAATTTAACATACATACAACGTCTAGACAGTGTCATAGTCATAGACTGCATGCACTTAATGAAGAAAAAAAAAATCTGAGCAAAAAGTTATTATTATCGAAGACTTTAATGTACATCATAGCTGATGAAACGCAAAAATTTCAAACTTTATTAGAACGAAAGCGTTAATAAAGTGAGTAAATTTACATAAGTGCAATCTGATTAACACTTCTGATATAAACACATATCACAGCTATTCAGATCAGTCAAGCTCGATACTTGATTTAGCATTTACATCAAAGAATATGCGCAATTACATCAAGAATTGACATATAAATGAGAATGTAAACACAGAATTCAATCATAAAGTAATTCTATTTACAATAGTTATAAAAAAAGTGAAGTTGATTGAAAATTCATTGAACGCGTCATACAATCTGCAAAAAGTCGACTGAAAAGACTTTGAGAAGCATTTGCAAAAGACGAAAGACAAAATGATGATCAAGATGCAAAGAATCACAAGTTTAGAAGCAAAAGTCATTTATTTGACTAAATGCATCAAGAATACAGTGAAATTATTCGTATTTAAACAGTGAATATACGCAAAATCAAAATTCTGATGAAACAATAAACTCATTGAAATGCAAAAGACGTTGTCGTCAAAAAAGCGAATCTGAAAAAGATGCAGAAATGATGACACATGAGCAGAGATAGTGCAAATGCAAAATTCGTATTATGATGCAATAAAGCTGATCAAAAATCAACTCTGAACCAATTTTTTGAACAACGTCAAAGAGAAAAAAGTGTTTCAGACATACAAGTTCACTAAATCACGTCTAATTAAAAAGCTATCTTCAATACAAAACTTGCAAAAAGAATTGAAAATTAAATTCAATGAAAAGTGCGAGGCATTTCTGAAAGCAATGTACTCATCATCTTTGAAAATTCAAATCAATGAAGAATTACTATCAAACGAAAGTATACAGTAATCAAGAGTTATCGAAGAGAAAATCAAGTACGCTATTAACTTCTCAGCATTCAGAAAAGCACTTAAATCAGACGAAATGTTATTTGCAATTATACAGCGAGCGTACAAAACTATATCAAAAATCTTCAATTTAGTGTATTCAAATTTGATCAAAAATGACTATCATTCGAAGATATGATGAGAAGACACGAGAATTATTCTAAAAAAATCAGACAAGTTGAATTATTCAATTTTGAAGACATACAGAATTATTACGCTGCTAAACTGTTTAGACAAAGTAGCAGAAAAAATAATAGCAGTGCAACTGTTATACACAGCTGAAATTAATGATAAGTTGCTGAATTTTAATCAAATAAAAGACAGAAAACAAAGATCAGTTATAAATGCAGTACTAAATCTGATACATGATGCGCAAATGACAAAAAGTTGAGAAAACACACTTTTCTGTCTACTTCTAAATGTTAAAGAAGTCTTTGATCATGTTGCATTGAAACAGCTGATTAAAATATTGATTAAATTGAAAATATCAATTAATTTAATCAATTGAATAAAATGTTTCTTACAAAATCGAATTATTAACTTAGCATTTGACGACGAACGTCAGAAATCAAAGAAAATAAGCATTGAAATATCACAAGACTCATTTATCTCGCTCATTTTATTTCTAATTTATATTCGATACTTGTTTTCAAAGATTCGCGCAAAGTTCGAAAATTTACAGTCACTCAGCTATATTCATGATGTGATGCTATACATTGAGGAAAGAAATATTGATAAGAATGTGAAAATGCTGAAAAACGCAGCAAAAATCACTTTCACATGAGCTGAGAACAATGCAGTGCAATTTGATGACTCAAAATCTGAATTAATACACTTTGAAAGTTACAAGACAACACTCAATCAAATGATTATTCTACTCAATAATATGATCATAAAATCAAAGACATGCGTACGATGACTAAAAGTCTGACTGAATCGAAAGCTCAACTTCAAAGTTCATGTGCAAACGAAAATCATGACAGTCACAAGAACATTACACTCGTTGTTTAAATTAATGAATAGTGAGTGAGAATTAAATGTCAAATCAGAAAAGCAGTTATATCTGATATGCATCACGTCTATTAGCGATTATGACGTCGAAATATGATGAAATAATCAAAAAAGCTACTTAGTCAAATTTCACAAACTGCAAAACGCTGCATTACGAAAAATTCTGAATGCATTTCAAACATCATTGATAAATGCTATGCAAATAGAAGTTGAAATCTGATTAGTGAAGATGCAATTAAATCAAAAGTGCAAGAACTATGCAATTTGAATAGTTGAATTATTGAAAAAACATTTTATCAGAAAAAGAACATTTATTTCATATTTATTTTAATACTTTATTGAATTGAATCTAGATTTGAATGCATTGAAATATCTGAACTGAAACAAGATGAAGACGAATTTATCTTAAAAAGTCAAGAAGTGCAAAGACAGACTCACGCAGATATATTGAATATTGAACAAAGTGCAAAAAACATTGAATTCAATAAAAGAAATCGAAATTTCTCACTTCAAGAAATCATGAGATCAGAAAATCAAATATCTGACAAAGATGCAAATTGAATTTGCAAGAGATGAAATATGCAAAACAATAAATACATACTATAGAAAACTGAAAACAATAGTTAAAAAGACGAAAAACATAGTAATGTACATTGATGCATTGCAAACTCAAAAAAAGATAGCAAAGCTCAAAACAGAAATCGAAATCATGATAATATTTACACACAAGTCGATTAGATGCAGCAAGACAACAAGCGTGATCAATGAAATAATCATAATGAAAGCGAAATTGCAAGCTATTGATGATGCAATTGTGATATGCAGCGAAGAAGCATCTGAAGACAGCGAAATTTGAATGTACACAGACAGTCAAATGACGCTGCAAAGATTAAAAGCAAAGAGTAATATTAACTTGAAATTATTTAATAACATACGACAAAATCTGATCAATCTGCAACAAAATTAATGTCATATTTGCATACAGTGAGTATTGAGTTGCAAAGACATCATTGAAAATGAAGCAGCAAATCAATTGATCAAAGATGTGACATGAAAAAGATCAACAATTGACATCAGAAAAAGAACAATCATGAGCTTCATCAAAAAGCAAATAGACAAAAAGATAAAAGAGCAATAACTAATTGCATAAAACGACAGCATCAAAAAAGAAAATCAATATCAAAAGCATACAGCGAGAGTAAATCTGAGTTACAGATTATTAAAAAAGCTTCAAAAAATAGACAAACTGATGTTTTCAATGTTTATACAGTTAAAAATGAAACATGACTATTTTAAAAGCTATTTGCATCGATTATCAGAGAATAATTCAAACAAATGCTATAAAATATGCAAGATGAGATAAACATCGAAGCACTTACTACTGAACTGCAAACATTATAGAGCAGAACAGTTACAACTTAAAGCAAAAGCACAGTTCAAAAACATAAACACTATAATTTTTTTTTCTTACTCAATTCAACACTCATTGTGAGTCTATGCGAGATTCTATATCATGTAGCGAGCATCGCTTTAGCGCAGCATTCTTTTCGTCTATGAAATCACTTTTTTCTGCACTCTATACTGTAAGTGTTCTCAATGCAAGAACTCTATGAGCTTGTTTCTTCTTCATTTTTCTCTTCTTTCATCTGACTTTTCAATGATATCACAGCTTGAAACTGATTCAGTATGATCGTTGAGAGCATCATTTGAATCGTTGCTGTCATCATGCTTGCAATTTCTAAAAGCATTTTCAAGTTCGTGATGTTTTTCTTTCATTGCATTGATCTTCTTTCTGTCTTTCATCTGAAACATGTTAACAGAACATGTTTAATTAACATTTGATCATCATTGCACTTGCACGTTGTTGTTGTGACATTGAATACACGTCTCTTATGTAGAAATTTATTGAAGTCAATCTTTTCAATTCGTAGCTGCGTCAGTAATGCGCTGTGAGACTTCACTTGATCTTTGTGTAGATACAGATGTTGATGAGTCACTTCTGACGTTAGATATTGAAAATGAGCTGCGTTAAATTTCTCTTTTCAGACTATTCTTTATGTTTGTCTGATCTGTTTCTGTATGAGCATCAGTCGCGTTGCTATCTTCGTACGCTGATGCTCGATCAGCAATAGTGATAGTTTATGTACATCGTCAGTCATCTTGTCTGTCGCTTCATTTTCAAGCACTTTCGCATATCTCGTCACTCAATGCAACTTCAGCGTGACTCTTTGAGAGTGAATGTTCTCATGTGCAGTCTGAATTCATTGCAGACATGTCTGATTTCTTGTTGATGTCATGACTTTCACTGTTTTCAGAGAGATCTGACTGTCACTATATATTTTGTATATCTTTTTGTAACTCTCTCGATTCGCTGTTGCTACATTTGCAAGATGTTTCACTTTCGCGATCAATCTCTTCAGTTTCTTGTGATGAGTGATGACTAAGATCGATTCTTTCAGTCTCTTATTTAGCTTTCAGTTGACTTTCATCATGATCACTGTGATGTCATCTTCACTATTGTTATCATTCAAGTAAACTCTTTGTTTCAATGTGAATGTGTCAAGACTGTGTTTCTTTATTGACATTTTCTTGTTTGCAACTATAATCATCTTCAATGACTTCGTTCAGAAAAACGATGTGTAAAGATGACTTTACTTCATCTTTGTTCATTCAAGAGTTTCTTTCATTCATTTTCTCTTCAGCTGCAGAGATGTCTTACGCAGTTTTGATTTTCGATCTCTTTTTGATATCAAGTCATTGTGAATTCAACGTATCATTGCTTCAATAACTTCGTCTGATTTTCAAGCATTCATGTTTATTATTGATCTTTGTATCAGCTTTCGTAAGTGAATATCTATCAACGCTGTGTTTATTTCTACTTGTAGAGCTTTCATTAATGTCACATGATAAACATTAATGATTTGTCACAATGCTTTTTCTTGTACTGATCTTAGCTTGACATTCAGATCTTTTCAATGATTCTTCACTTCTTGTGATGTATATCATATGATGACTTCGTGACTAAGCAGAGAGTGTATCATCGCGAAGTATATTTGCTTTCTTATCATCATTGATGAATCTCAAGTAGATTCAATGATTGTTTGCATGATTTTCTGTTTAATCATCAACTTTGCTTCAACATGATGCATGTGAGTCACTCATTTTAGCTTAAAGTTGAGTTAAACTTTCAAAATTCTGATGTCTGATTTTGACTTAATCTGATGTTCTGTCAGCTTTAAGCTCTCATTCATATTGAATCACTTAAAAGTTCTTGTAAAATGAATCAGCTCATGCTTTGTCTTTAAAAATTTGATGTTATGCGTTTTTGATCACTGTTCACATCTATCATAAATCTCATTAAGAACTTTGCAATTACACTTCATAAACTTCTTGTATGTTAGAATGTTGACATTGTTTATGAAGCTTGTGAAGTTAGTTCTTAGCTTAATGTTGTCACATGCTTTTAACAAGTTTGCATTGTAAAACAAGTATAATATCAACAACAGCAAAGAGTCTTGTGATATATTGATGTTCACGCTGCATTTCATCATCATGTAATCATTAATTGTGATGATGATGCATTGATCTTTCAGAAAATTCTTCACAAATTCAAAAAGCAGTCTGAAAACTCTTCTCTGTTTCATGTCATGTAAAAGTCTGTCGTATGTCATATTGTTGAATGCATTCTTCTTATTCAGACTCAGCAGCAAGACTACTCTTCTTCTTGTATTACTTCATACAATGTATATCTTTTCTGTAATAAGTTGCAAAGTTGTATCTGTCAATCTGTGCTTATGAGCTTTCATCTGAATGTTTAATATTAAGTTGCAAGCTTTCATGATGTTTTGCAGATGTTCAAATATGATGAACTTCAGTATCTTGCTCAATGTGTTAAGTAGCACAATTAATTTATATATCTTTGCATTAAAATAATCTTTCTTGTTTGACTTATGCATCACTATTGTGATTGCATTCTTGAACTGAGTGAACTGTATTTCTTTCTGTAGACATCTTTCAAAAAGAGTGTGTATTTATTCTGATGTGTCATCAACAAGTCTGCACATTACTTTATTCATGTATTTTGTGTGTTTCAAAGTCTTGTCAGATGTCATCTTGTAAATGACTCTTTTAATCTTGCAATGCATTAATGAAGCATCATTTTCAATCAAGAATGAATACTCAAAGTCTTTTATGTTCAGCATGAAAATTTCTGAAGATGATGAAAAGTGAGCATGAAACATCATCTCTGTCTTATTCTGTGCTGTCGTGATAATGTTGAAGCATTCTGATTTCATCAGAGAGAAAATTGTCGTTTGAGTCAATGTGTCTAAGACTGCATTTCTCGCTCATTTCGTAGTTTGAAACAGTTTTCTTGAGAATTGCTTAACGTTCTGCATAATCTTTCAATATTCACTGCGTTTCTATTTTCTGATGATCTTGCTCTTCTTGTTGCATGCTTAAATGTACTTTATTCAGTTTCTGACAATTCAACAATTTCTTTTCATTCATCATATGCTTTTGATGATCTTCATGCACTTTCTCGTTCACTTCGCTTTGATCATTTCATGTGATCTCGCTTAAAGAGTGAAAGTTTCAATGATCTTCTTTAGTGCATTCAGCAGCTGCTTTGTATATTCATTAATGCATTGACATCTCACTTTCTGATCTGACAATGATTTCAACATTTGTTTTCTCAGAGTATTAATGAACTTCTCTTCGTTCATTGTCTTTCAGTTGCAACATGATTTTCGCACTGACTCTTTGCAGACTCTGAAATCTATAATTGTCTGTATTGATAAATGATTCAAGAAGTTTTTCATTTTCTCGTTGATTTTACATTTTATCAATCTGTTTGTGATGTCATCTGTCATGAAGACTAAATCTATCGTTGTTTAAAATTCTTAATAGTCTCTTGTAATTGTATCTCAAGATAGCATCAATGATGCTTTAATGCTTGTGATCATTTCAATTAAATCATTTAACAATAAATGTTATCTTGAATAAAATGATTCTTCTTATGTGAAGTGATGCAGATTGAAGTCTTTTACAAGAATGCATTCTTTTGACATGTGCAGCGCTTTTTCAATGTCTGAAAGATTTTCTTTTTCATGAGTGACTTCATAATCGCTGAGTGATGAATTGTATATTTTGTAAATGTGTATGATTTTCTGTGTCATCTGTGCATCATCTGTTAATGTTCATAGTGTAATTGTGTTTACATTCTTGAAGCATCATGTTGAATGTCAGATGTTACTGTCAATCTTCTTGTTTATGTAGAAACAGATTTTATCTTCATTATTCTTCAGCATGAAGTTAATTGTTAATGAACAGTACACTCTGAAATTTTCGTTGAATTGTCAAAGTTCTTGAAGAATCAAAATGTCATAATTTCTTATCTTTTTCTCATGCAGTAATGCTATCATCACTTTGTTTCTGAACTTATGAATGTTGTACTGTAGTATTCAAAGTTCTTTTTGTTGAGACATCAAAGTTTACATTCAAAGCTGCTTAATATTCTCTTGAATGTCTGTGAAGCATCTGTCTCTTCTGTAAAATCTTCAACAGAGAATAATTCTGACAACAATGTGACTGATGTTGATTTCAACTCATTTGATCTCATCTTCTTAATCAAGTGATTCATTATAGTGTTTTCTGACGTGACTGTTGCACTGAGCAGATGACTTTCATTTATCGAGCATCTCAACTTTCTCTTCAAGCTATTGCTCATCAGAAATTTTAAATTGATGAATGTTTCTGTGAATATCTTCAACGTTTTTTCTTTGAGCTTTTCTTGTTCTCTTATGACGTGATATAAAAGTCTGTTTCTTATAACTCTTTTTATTCTCTCTTTTTTGATTTGTTGTTTGTGACATTAAGAGTCAAAGACTTTGTATGTATCTTTACATGCTTTGCATTTTCACATATTTTGAGTCTGTTTATGAGAACAATGTTTCAAGAGATGATTCATCATGCAGTAAACACATCTTTGCTTGTTCTTGCATTCATATATCTTGTGATCATATTCTTGATACTTTAAACACTGATGTACTCTGCAGCTTAAGTCATAAAACTGCGTGATTTTTATGTTGATCTCATGATATACTTTCTCATTGATGAGCTTGTTTATCAATTCAGCGTTAACTATGCATATCATCAGCGAAACATATTTCTTATATTCACTCTTCTTTATGAGTCACTTGATCTTCTCAATCATAATCTTTGAATATATGTCTTTGTTGATCTTGATCAACATCTTTGCTTTCTTTTTTTCAATGTCTTTAAACGTTTCTTTGATTCTAATCTTGTGTACTATCACTTCAAAGCTCACTTTGCGCAGACTTGCATTCAATAACATTTCTCTGATTCAAAAGTTATTTTCTTTCAGTATCTTCTTGCTGTCTTTTGTCTTAACTTGAAATATGAGTAGATTTAATCATCTCTTCATCATTTCTATATCTTTACACGTTGATAGCATCTTGTCGACGTTGCTTTCTCTTGTTCATTCTACTATGTTTTTCGTTGTAATCATCATGATTCTCTTTATTTTCTCTTTCTCTTTGATAAAGATCTTCACTTCAAGTTTCTTGCAATAATTTTGCATTGATGATGACATGTCAATGCTGAGAGCAAGATGACTTCTAAATGATGTTGTTAACTTCTTGCTTACTCTCTTCGCTCAACTGTCAACTTATTTCTTTTCTTTCGCGAACTTTTTTTCAAGTCTGCATGTTATCTTTTTCAATCTCTTCAACTGATTCTTTATTCACTGATTGATCATTGACGCATTGACGCGTTAACGCGTCAGCTTTTCTGTCATATTCATCAATCTTTTCATCTTTTTTCAGAGCATCAGCTCGTTGTTTTTGCGCTCGTTGAGCTCATAAAAAACTCGCAGCTTGTTTAATTTCTCTTGTATGTTTTTCGTCTTAATTAGATTCTTCTGCAAGATGATGATATTCACTTCTCATTCACTCATTAACATCATGTCAACAACGTCTCTCATCTGCTCTTGATGATCAAAGTGAAGCATAAGCATTATGTTAATAATGTGCTATTGAATAAAGCAGTTCAATAAATAGGTTTGATTCTCTCGACTACGTTTTTTTTTATTTCTAAAAGTAGTATTGAACATCATCTTCATCGACAATGTCAAACACTATATTGATGTTGTTTATCATCAAGATTGAAAGAATCGCAATGCTAAAGTACTTGAAAAATACTTGAATTGCAACAAGAAAATGACTATTGAGAATGAAAGAGTAAAGTGAGAAGAATATGAAGAAATGAGAAAATGAAAGCATGAAAGAAAGAAGTTGTTTGATTGAAAGTGCTTGTTTATGCAAACTATCAATGTGATTGATTAATGAGAAGATATAAAGCAGTGACTTTGATCAAGATACATGTAATTTAACATACACACAGCGTCTAGACAGTGTCATAGTCATAAACTGCATGCACTTAATGAAGAAATAAAAAATAAAAAAAAGACAGATATTGTTATACTACAAGAATCATGAATGAGAGACGAAAATATAACAATTTCACATTTGTCATTTATCTGCATCAAATCAAATGTTCAGAATACTCATGTTAAAGTACTGATATTTGTTGTGAAAAACGCAAAGAAATTTGCATGCACATCAAGATCAAACATAGTTTTTTATTTTTTATTTCTTTATTAAGTGCATACAGTCTATGACTATGACACTGTCTAAACACTATGCATATGTTAAATTACATGTATCTTGATCAAAGTTGTTGCTTTATATCTTCTCATTAATCAATCACATCAATAGTTTGCGCAAACAAGCGCTTTTAATCAAACAACTTCTTTCTCTTATGCTTTCATTTTCTCATCTCTTCATATTTTTTTCACCCTACTTTTCTGTTTTTAACAGTCATTTTCTTGTTACAATTCAAGTACTTTTCAAGTACTTTAACATTGTGATTCTTTCAATCTTGATGATAAATAACATCAATATAATGTTCATGTTTTTGAACTGTGCTTTTGCTTTAAGCTGTAACTGTTCTGCTTTATAATGTTTGCAATTCAGTAGTAAGTGCTTCAACATTTGTCTCGTCTTGCATATTTCATAGCAAATGTTTGAATTATTCTTTGATAATTGATGCAAATAGCTTTTGAAATAATCATGTCTCATTTTTAGCTGTATAAACGTTGAAAATGTCAGTCTGTTTATTTTTCAAAGCTTTTTTAGTAATTTGTAACTCAGATTCACTCTCGCTGTGTGCTTCTGATACTGATATTCTTTTTTGATGCTGTCATTTCATGCAATTAGTCATTGCTCTTTTATCTCTTTATCTATTTGCTTTTTGATAAAGTTCATGATTATTCTTTTTCTGATGTTGATTGTTGATCTTTTTCATGTCACATCTTTGATCAATTGATTCACTGCTTCGTTTTCAATGATGTCTTTGCAACTCAATACTCATTGTATGCAAATATGACATCAATTTTGTTGCAAATTAATCAGATTTTGTTGTATGTTATTGAATAATTTTAAGTTGACATTACTCTTTGCTTTTAATCTTTGCAGCATTATTTGACTGTCTGTGTACACTCAAATTTCGCTGTCTTCAAATGCTTCTTCGCTGTATATTACGATTGCATTGTTGATAGTTTGCAATTTTGCTTTCATTATGATTATTTCATCAATCACACTTGTTGCTTTGCTGCATTTAACAGACTCATGCGTGAATATCATTGCAGTTTCAATTTCTGTTTTGAGTTCTGCTATCTTTTTTCAAGTTTGTGATGCATCATTGTACATCATTATGTTTTTCGTCTTTTTGACTATTGTTTTCAATTTTCTATAATGTGTATTTATCATTTTGCATGTTTCATCTCTTGCAAATTTGATCTGCATCTCTGTCAGATATTCAATTTTCTGATTTCATGATTTCTTGAAGTGAGATATTTTGATCTTCTGTATTGAACTAAGCATTTTATGCACTTTGTTTAATATTTGATATATTTGTGTTAGCTTCTCTTTGCAATTCTTGACTTTTTGAAATAACTTCATCATTAACTTGTTTCAATTCAGATAATTTGTCATGTTCAGATTCAAATTCAATTCAATGATGTATTAAGATGAATATAATATGAATGTTTGTTTTCTTGTTGAATGCTTTTTCAATAATTCAACTATTTTAATTGCATAGTTCTTGCATTTTTGATCTAGTCATACTTTCACTGATGAAATTTCAGTCTCTATTTGCATGACTTTTATGAATGATGTTTGAAATTCTTTCAGTATCTTTTGTAACACTGCGTTCTGCAGCTTGCAAAATTTGATTACGTGGTTTTTTTGATTATTTCACCAGATTTCAACGTCATAGTTGCTAATGATTGTGATGCATGCTAAATACAACTGTCTTTCTGATCTCGCCTTTAATTCTCACTCACTATTCATTAGTTTTAAAGAGTGAGTGTAGCGTTCTTGTGACTACAACGATTTTCGTTTGCACATGCATCTTAAAGTTGAGCTTTCAATTCAGTCAGACTTTTAATCATCATATGCAGATCTTTGATTTTACAACTGTGTCATTAAGTAGCATAATTGTTTGATTGAATGTCACTTTGTGACTTTCAAAATGAATTAATTCGAATTTTGAGTTATCAAATTGCACTGCATTTTCATTTGCTCATGTAAATGCAATTTTCGTCATCTTTTTTAGCTTTTTCACATTCTTGTCAATGCTTTTTCCTTCAATGTACAGTGCAATGTTATCAATGTAACTGAGTGACTGTAGATTTTCAATTCTTGCGCGAATCTTCGAAAATAATTGTCGAATGTAAATTAGAAATAAAATGAGTGAAATAAATGATTCTTGTGATATTTCTGTGAAATTTTTCTTTGACTTCTGATGTTTTTCATCAAATGCTAAGTCAATGACTTGATTTTGTAAAAAGCATTTTACTTAGTTGATCAAATTGATTAATATCTTCTGTTTGATCAAATTCTTGATCAGCTGTTTTAACATCACATGATCAAAGACATCTTTGACGTCTAGCAGTAAATATGTAAGCGTGTTTTCGCGACTTTTTGTCATTTACGCGTCGTGTACTAGATTTAGTACTGCGTTTATAATTGATCTTTGTTTTCTGTCTCTCATTTGATCAAAGTCTAGCAGCTTGTCATTCGTTTTTGCTGTGTATGACAGTCACATCGCTATTAGCTTTTTCACTATCTTGCCTAAGCAGTTTAGCAGTGTGATAACTCTGTATGTCTTTGAAATTGAATAATTCAATTTATTCGATTTTTTCAGAATAATTTCTGTGTCTTCGCGTCATATCTTTGAATGATAGTTACTTTTGATCAGATTTGAATACATCAGATCAAAAAATTTCAATACGCTTTTGTATGCTTGCTGCATGATTACGAATGACATATCATCTGATTTGAATGCTTTTCTGAGTGCTGAGAAGTTAATAGCATGCTTAATCTTTCTCTTGATAATTCTTGATCACTGTATACTTTTGTTCAATAGTAAATTCTCATTGATTTGAACTTTCAAAGATGATGAATACATTGCTTTCAAGAATGTCTTGCACTTTTCATTAAATTCAGTTTTCAACTTCTTTTGCGCATTCTGTATTAAGAATAGCTTTTCAATTAGTTGTGATTTAATGAACTTTTATTTTTTATTTCTTCATTAAGTGCATGCAGTTTATGACTATGACACTGTCTAGACGCTGTGCATATGTTAGATTACATATATCTTGATCAAAGTCGCTGCTTTATATTTTCTCATTGATCAATCACATCAATAGTTTGTGCAAACAAGCGTTTTCAATCAAACAACTTCTTTCTCTTGTACTTTCATTTTCTTGTCTCTTCATGTTCTTTTCACTCTATTCTTTCGTTTTTAATAATTATTTTCTTGTTGCAATTCAAGTACTTTTCAAGTACTTTAGCATTGCAATTCTTTCAATCTTGATGATAAACAATATCAATATAATTTTCATGTTTTTGAACTATGCTTTTGCTTTAAGCTGTAACTGTTCTGCTTTATAATGTTTGCATTTCAGTAGTAAATGCTTCAACGTTTGTCTTGTCTTGCATATTTCATAGCATTTGTTTGAATTATTCTCTAATAATCGATGCAAATAGCTTTTAAAATAGTCATGTTTCATTTTTAGCTGTATAAACGTTGAAAACGTCAGTCTATTTATTTTTTGAAACTTCTTTAGTGATTTATTGAAAATATGTTGCATACGTTGCATGCAACATACATAAAACATGATTTCTATGCTGATTTCTTTCTTAGCGAGAGATAGTCTTTTCTCTCGCAGCAGATTCACAGTTCAAGATGAGTGAAATCTTTCATTGCTCAGATTTCAACAGTTTACTTCTTAAGCATGAGTTGCAGATGTTTCATCAGCGATATGCATATGTATTGCAGTTGATTTCTTCTTTAATCACATCAACATGCACTATTGTTCTCTTAAACTATACAGATGATATCTTCAACTAGAAATTAATTTTATCATCAAGATATTTAAGAGTCAAAGCTCAATGAAAAGATGAGATTCTTAAGATCAACAGTTGTTATCATTGTATATCACATCTTGCAGATGCTCACTTCACTTGTAAGATGTACAACTCATTTATTTCATATTATCTGTAAAGATCTTTCTTATGCAAATTGATTATGTTTTGCAAAGATGTTTATATGCTACACTTCTAATCAGATAACATAGTTCAATCATTCTTTATTAACTTGCTTATGTTTCTCTTCTTTTAACAAAGTCTTCTCATCATTGTATCATTTATGTATAAAATATCTGTATTTAAACGTTTATTAAATGATATTAATGAGATTCTTGAGTTTGCTCATGTTGAACTTAACAAGTCTCATGAGTTGTTCATCTCGTAGTAACAAACATGCAGTCTTAACAAGATTTATATGTAGTTAGCATGTAAATTTAAAGAATGTTCATGATTCAAGTTCTTTTTACTAATCATTCTTAATAAATTAAACATGAAAATGTTCTATCTCAATTCTCATTATTATGATGACAAGATACTGAATTGAATGATTTTCATAAGCAATTTCTCTCATAGTTCTGCGTTCTATTTGACTTTCTCATCTGCATGAAGATTGCTTATAGCATACGCATTGAGATTATCAAAGTCTGTGCAATCGCGAAAACTCTGCATGCGATCAACACACAGTGCTTCATCATCACGCAGCACTTTAATGTCATTCAAACTTTTAATAATCTTTAGACTTTACTATAGTTAAACAGTAGATTTGTAGTCAGCATCATATATAAATGAGTTTCATCATTGATTGATTTGATGAACTTGTATGTCTGAAACACTTTCTTTTCTTCAACTTTGTTCAGAAAGTTGATTCAAAATTGATTTTTGATCAACTTTATTGCATCATAATATGAATTTTGCATTCGCATTATTTCTGTTCATGCATCATCAGTTTTGCATCTTTTTCAAATTCGCTTTCTTAATGACAATGCTTTTCACATTTTGATGAACTCATTGTTTCATTAGAGTTTCAATTTTGCGCATATTTGCTGTTTAAATACAAATAAATTTACTGCATTCTTGATGTATTCAATCAAGTAAATGACTTTTGTCTTTAAATTAATAGTTCTTTGCATTTTGATAATCATTTCATTCTTCGTCTTTTGTAAGTGCATGTCAAATCTCTTTCAATCGACTTTTTGCAAGTTGTATGATGTGTTTAGCAAGTTTTCGACCAATTTTATCTTTTCTGTGACTATTGTAAACAGAATTACTTCATGATTGAACTTTGTGTCTGCATCTTCATTCACATGTCAGTTCTTGATGTAGTTTTGCACACTTCTTGATGCAAAAGCTAAATCAATTACTGAGCTTGATCTTTTGAAATAGTTGTGATAAGTGTTTATATTCAATGTATTAATCAGATCACAGTCATGCATTCTTACTCAGTTTACTAATGCTTTCGTTCTAATAAGATTTGCAATCTTTACGTTTCATCAATTATGATGCACATTAAAGTCTTCTGCAATAACAACTTTTTGATTGTCATTTAGTCTAATCTTTGCTAACTCTTGCTCAATCATGTATGATTGCTTCTTCTTTGCATTTTGTGCTTTTTCGTTATATATGTTAAGCAACAAAATCTCATCTGAAATTTTATTGTTCGCTATCATTATTGCTTGTATATCTTTGCTGTTAACTATGTTTGATCTTGATGTGCAAATAAACTTTCTTATGTTTTTTGCAACAAATATCAATACTCTGACTCAAGTCTTTTGAATATTTGATTTGATGTATATAAATGATGAATGCAAGATTATTATATTCTCATCTTTCATTCATGATTCTTGCAGAATAACAATATTCGCTCTGATTTTCGCAAACTTCATGCATGCATGCATGATTTGCGTTGATCTTGCGCAGTTGTGCTGTAGAATTCAAATATTCAATTCGTTTGCAAAGCTTTTGTCATTTGCAATATTTTGAGAGTTTTCTGATGTGATACTCATTATAATTTCTCGATCAGATGATCTCTTTGAGCGCTAATAAACTGAGCTGTCTGATATGTTTCACACATTATGCTATTTGCAAAGTGTGCATTTTGACAATTACAGCACTTTGATATCATGTAATTGCATGATTGCTGTTCTCTGCATGTGAGCAGCAAGCATTTATGCTTTCATGTCAAATAATTTTGTTCACAAAATAAGCATCTTGATGATTTATTGCACTTGTTCTGCAAATGTTCAAATGTTTGACATCTTTGACACTGATCACTTGATCAATAATCTTGATATTCAATCGTTTAATATGTTGTTTATTAAAAATATGTTGCATACATTGCATGCAACATACATAAAACATGATCTTTATGCTGATTTTCTTCTTAGCGAGAAGTAGTTTCTTTTGCAGCAGATTCATAGTTCAAGATGAATGAGATTTCTCACTACTTAAATTTCAACAGTTTACTTCTTAAGCATGAGTTGCAGATGTTTCATCTGTGATATACATATGTATCACAGTTGATTTCTTCTTTAATCACATTAATACACATTACTGTTTTTTCAAGCTATACAGATGATGTTTTTAACTAAAAATTGATTCTATCATCAAGACATTCAAGAGTCAGAACTCAGTGAAGAAATGAGATTCTTAAAATCAACAGTCATCGTCATTGTATATCACATCTTGCAGATGCTCATTTCACTTGTAAGATGTACAACTCATCTGTTTCATGTTATTTATAAAGATCTTTCAATCAGCGATAAAATTTATCTGTATGTGATGCTGACTATGAATTTACTGTTTAACTACAGTAAAGTCTAGAAATTATCAAAAGTTTGAATGATATTAAGATGCTGCGTGATGATGAAGTGTTATGCATTGATTGCATGCAGAGTTTTCATGATCGCGCAAACTTTAATAATCTTAATGTGCATGCTACAAGCAATCTTTATGCAGATGAGAAAGTCAAATAGAATGCAGAACTATGAGAAAAATCACTTATGAAAATCATTCAATTCAATATCTTGTCATCATGATGACAAGAATTGAAACAGAACATTCTTGTGTTTAATCTGTTGAGAATGATTAGCAGAAAAAACTTGAATCATGAACATTCTTTAAATTTACATGCTAACTACATATAAATCTTGTTAAGACTGCATGTTTGTTACTACAACATAAGCAACTCATAATATTTATTAAGTTTGACATGAGTAAACTCAAGAATCTCATTAATATCATTTAATAAATGTTCAAACACAGACATTCTATACATAAATAATATGCTGACAAGAAGACTTCGTTAAAAGAAAAGAAATATAAGCGAATTAGTAAAGAATGATCAAACTACGCTGTCTGATTAAAAGTGTAGCATATAAACATTTTTGCAAAATATGATTAATTTGCATGAGAAAAATCTCTACAAATAATGCAGAACAGATGAGTTGCATATTTTACAAGCAAAATGAGTGTTTGCAAAGCATAATATACAATGATGATGACTGTTGATCTTAAGAATCTTATTTCTTCACTGAGTTCTGACTCTCAAATGTCTTGATGATAGAATCAATCTTTAGTCAAAAACATCATTTATATAGTTCAAGAAAACAATAACATATGTTGATATGATTAAAGAAGAAATCGACTGCAATACACATGCATATTGCTGATGAAATATCTACAACTCATGCTTAAGAAGTAAACTATCAAAATCTAAGCAATGAGAGATTTCACTCATTTTGAACTGTGAATTTGCTGCAAGAGAAAAGACTATCTTTTGTTAAAAGAGAAATCAGTATAAAAGTTGTATCTTATGTATATTGCATGCAACATATGCAACATATTTTCAATAAATATACAGCAAAAGTGAATCTGAGTTACAAATCATTAAAGAAGCTTTGAAAAATAAATAGATTGATGTTTTCAACATTTATACAGTTAAAAATGAAACATGATTATTTTAAAAGTTATTTGCATCGATTATTAAAGAATAATTTGAACAAATATTATGAAATATGCAAGATGAGACAAATGTTGAAGTACTTACTATTGAACTGTAAACATTATAGAGCAGAACAGTTACAGCTTAAAGCAAAAGCACAGTTCAAAAACATGAACATTATATTGATGTTGTTTATTATCAAGATTGAAAGAAGCACAATGTTAAAGTACTTGAAAAGTACTTGAATTGTAACAAGAAAATGATTATTGAGAATGAAAGAATAAAGTGAGAAGAATATGAAGAAATGAGAAAATGAGAGCACAAAAGAAAGAAGTTGTTTGATTGAAAGCACTTGTTTATGCAAACTATCGATGTGATTAATCAATGAAAAGATATAAAGCAGTAACTTTGATCAAGATACATGTAATTTAACATATACATAACGTCTAGACAATATCATAATCATAGACTGCATGCACTTAATGAAGAAATAAAAAAAATGTAAAGATATTTCTCATGCAAATCAATCATGTTTTGCAAAAATGTTCATATGTTACACTTTTAATCAGACAGCGTAGTTTGATCATTCTTTATTAATTTGATTATGTTTCTCTTCTTTTAATGAAGTCTTTTCATCAATGTATCACTCATGTATAAAATGTCTATGTCTGAACATCTGTTAAACAATATTAATAAGATTCTCAAGTTTGCTCATGTTGAACTTAATGAGTCTTGTGAGTTACTTATATTGTAGTAATAGACATGCAGTCTTAACAAGATTTATACATAGTTAGCATGTAAATTTAAAGAATGTTCATGATTTAAGTTCTTTTTGCTAATCATTCTCAACAGATTAAACACAAGAATGTTCTGTCTTAATTCTCATTATCATGATGACAAGATACTGAATTGAATGATTTTCATAAGCGATTTTTCTCATAGTTTTGCATTTTATTTGACTTTCTCATCTGCATGCAGATTGCTTATAACATGCACATTGAGATTATTAAAGTCTGCGTAATCGCGAAAACTCTGCATGCAATCAATGCACAACGCTTCATCATCATGCAACGTCTTGATGTCATTTATTGAAAATATGTTGCATACGTTGCATGCAACATACATAAGATATGATCTCTATGCTGATTTTTCTCTTAGCAAGAAGTAATCTCTTGCAGCAGATTTACAGTTCAAGATGAACAAGATTTTTCACTGCTCAAATTTTAACAGTTTACTTCTTAAGCATGAATTGCAGATGTTTTATCTGCAATACATATATGTATCACAGTCAATTTCTTCTTTAATCACATCAACATGCACTATTATTCTTTTAAGCTATACAAATGATGTTTTCAACTAGAAATCGATTTTATCATCAAGATATTTGAGAATCAAAACTTAATGAAGAAATGAGATTCTCAAGATTGACAATCATCATCATTGTATATCATGCTTTGCAAACATTCACTTCACTTGTAAGATGTGCAACTCATCTGTTTCACATTATCTGTAGAAATCTCTTTTATGCAGATCAATCATGTTTTGCAGAAATGTTCATATGTTACACTTTTAATCAGATAGCATAGTTCAATCATTTTTTATTAACTCGCTTGTGTCTTTTTTCTTTTAACGAAGTTTTCTCATCAGCATATTACTCATGTATAAAATGTCTGTGTTTGAACGTCTGTTAAATGATATTAATAAGATTCTCAAGTTTATTCATATTAAACTTAACAAGTCTTGTAAGTTGCTTATGTTGTAGTAACAGACATGCAGTCTTAACAAGATTTATACATAGTTAACATGTAGATTTAAAAAATGTTCATGATTTGAGTTCTTTTTGCTAATCACTCTCAACAAATCAATCAAACAAGAGAATGTTCTGTCTCAGTTCTTGTCATCACGATGACAAGATACTGAATTGAATGATTTTCATAAGTGATTTCTCTTGTAGTTTTGCATTTTATTTGATTTTCTCATTTGCATGCAGATTACTTATAACATGCGAATTGAGATTATTAAAGTCTGCACGATCGCGAAAACTCTGCATGCAATCAATGCATAGTGCTTCATCATCATGCAGCATCTTGATGTCATTCAAACTTTTAATAATCTTTAAACTTTACTGTAGCTAAACAGTAAATTTGTAATCAGCATCATGTACAGATGAGTTTCATTGCTGATTGATCAGACATAGTTAATAGCGAAGATATGCAAGCGATATCAATAATGAACAATAAAATTCAGAGAAAAATTTTATTGTTCAATATTTACAACGAAAAGTCACAAAACGCAGATGATGAGCAATTATATACAATTGAGCGAGAATTAGCAAAAGTTATGCTAAATTCTGAGCAAAAAGTTATTATCGTTGAAGATTTTAATGCACATCACAGCTGATGAAACGCAAAAATTTCAAACTTTATTAAAACGAAAGCATTAATAAAGTGAGTAAATTTACATAAGTGCAATCTGATTAACACTTCTGATATAAACACATATCACAGCTATTCAGATCAGTCAAGCTCAATACTTGATTTAGCATTTGCATCAAAGAATATGCGTAATCACATCAAGAATTGACATATAGATGAGAACATAAACACAGAATTTGATCATGAAGTAATTCTATTTACAATAGTTATGAAAAAAGTGAAGTTGATCAAAAATTCATTGAACGCATCATACAATCTGCAAAAAGTTGACTGAAAAGACTTTGATGAACATTTACAAAAGACAAAAGACAAAATGATGATTAAGATGCAAAAAATCACAAGTTTAAAAGCAAAAGTCATTTATTTGACTAAATGCATTAAGAATACAGTGAAATTATTCGTATTTAAACAGCGAATATGCGCAAAATCAAAACTCTGATAAAACAATGAGCTCATTGAAATGCAAAAGACGCTGTTGTCAAAAAAGCGAATCTGAAAAAGATGCAGAAATGATGATGCATGAGCAAAGATAGTGCAAATGCAAAATTCATATCATGATGCAATAAAGCTGATCAAAAATCAATTCTGAATCAATTTTTTGAACAATGTTGAAGAAAAAAAAGTGTTTCAAACATACAAGTTCACTAAATCATGTTTAATTGAAAAGTTACTTTCAATACAAAACTTGCAAAAAGAATTAAAGATTGAATTCAATGAAAAGTGCAAGACATTTCTGAAAGCAATGTACTCATTATCTTTAAAAATTCAAATCAATCAAGAATTACTATTAAACGAAAGTATACAGTGATCAAGAGTTATCAAAGAGAAAATTAAGCACGCTATTAACTTTTCAGCACTCAGAAAAGCACTTGAATCAAATGATATGTCATTTGCAATCATACAGTGAGCGTACAAAACTATATTGAAAATCTTCAATTTAGTGTATTTAGATTTGATTGAAAACGACTATCATTTGAAGATATGATATGAAGACACGAGAATTATTCTGAAAAAATCAAACAAGTTGAATTATTCAATTTTGAAGATATACAGAATTATTACACTGCTAAACTGTTTAAACAAAGTAGCAGAAAAAATAATAGCAGTGCAACTGTCTTACATAGCTGAAATTAACGATAAGCTGCTGAATTTTAATCAAATAAAAGGCAGAAAACAAAGATCAGTTATAAACGCAGTACTAAATTTAGTACATGATGCGCAAATGACAAAAAGTCGAGAAAACACGTTTATCTATTTACTTCTAGATGTTAAAGAAGTCTTTGATCATGTTGCGTTGAAACAGCTGATCAAAATATTGATTAAATTGAAAACATTGATCAATTTAATTAATTGAATAAAATGTTTCTTACAAAATCGAGTTATTGACTTAGCATTTAATGATGAACGTCAAAAATCAAAGAAAATAAGCATAGAAATATCACAAGACTTATTTATCTCGCTCATTTTATTTCTAATTTATATTCAATACTTGTTTTCAAAGATTCGCGCAAAGTTCGAAAATTTACAGTCACTCAGCTATATTCATGATGTGATGCTATACATTGAGGAAAGAAATATTAACAAGAATGTGAAAATGCTGAAAAACGCAGCAAAAATCGCTTTCATATGAGCTGAGAACAATGCAGTGCAATTCAATGATTCAAAATCTGAATTGATACACTTTGAAAGTTTCAAAATGACATTCAATCAAATGATTATTCTACTCAATAACATGATCATAAAATCAAAAACATATGTATGATGATTAGAAGTCTGACTGAATTGAAAGCTTAACTTCAAAGTTCATGTGCAAACGAAAATCATGACAGTCACAAAAATGTTACTATGAGACAATGAGATCTTTTTACATGAAACTGCGTAGTAAAAGATAATAAGATAGCATTTCATTAATGATAGAACTAATTGCTAAGAAATGAAAGTGAAAGCTTGCAGAGTTTTCATCTTTTATCAAGTCGTTATTTCTATTTACTTGTTAGCTTCTTTAATCTAATCTCGCAAGCTAGTCTTGCAGACATGCATCATTCATAGTCGATGAAATGCATTCTCACAACTGCATTCTCTTTTAAAGACTCAATCTTTGAGTCTTCATAGCATCGTATTGTCTTTTTGCAGCTGACAGCGTAACAATGACTTTTTCAGCATTCTAGCATCTGTATAGAAGTGTCGTGAGTTGATCATGCTAATGAGCATAAACAAAGTCAATGCAAGATTGTTAATGTCAATCATTCTTAAGTCTTTGTAACATCATTATATTTTTCAATAACTGATAGTATAACAACAACATTTTCAACATTCTAACATTTGTGTAGAAGTTTTGTGAATCAATCATGTTAACAAATGCAAACAAAGTTAATGCAAGATTGTTGATATCAATTCTTCAACTTTGCTTTCTTTCTTTCTTTCTTTTCTTCTTGTCTCGTCTCAGCATACTCTTTCATGAATACTGTTCTTTTGAACTAATGAAGCATGAAATCTGCTATGCATTTCTTGCATAACTTGCAGCTCATGATATGAGCTTCTTTCGTTGCAACGTTGTGATGATGCAAGTCAGCTCATGAGTTAACATGAATGACATAGCAGTATCAACATCATTCTCATCATCATCATGATAAATAGCAGCATTTGCGCTCATTGAGATCATGCTAACATGCTCGCGAAGTCTGCTCATTTTCTTAAAATGTGCATTTTTCTTCGTGTCGTTGTTGCTATCACGTCTGCTTCTTTTGTTTTTCTTGCATTTTCTGCATTAAAGACTAAACTCATGATTCTTAATATGCATATTTATCTCTGCATGTTTTGATAATTGCTGATATATGATAAATCATAATAATCAGATGATTTACTGCTGTCGCTGTGTTCATCATCTGAGCGCAGCGATGACTTACATATGTCGTGCTCTCATCGAGTGTGCTCGCAAATGCAAATACTGCTTCGTAAGAAAGCATGATTGCATGATGAACTCAGTCTTGCGTCATCTTCAGCTGTTGATGCATCATGCTACATGAATGATAACTTCTCGTCTCAACACTTGCATCAAGACTAGTCTCACTCTTCATCTTTGACAATGAAAGAATGAGTAACTTCTCTCTTAATCATGTGAGATTATATCTAACAGTTGAATAAAGATTCTCATCTTTCTCATTTTTGTCACTTCTTGTTGTCATCACATCGCTTCATCTTCATCTTGTAAATATCAATTGAAGCAAGTAATGCGTGATGAGATTTGCTGATGAATAAATAGCTTTCTTCTTCACTTCAACATTCTTGCTTGCAATCATTAATCACTTCTTTTCTTCGTTCTTTTGCAAGATTCATCATCTTCTTTTTTAGAAAACATATGTTGCATAAGATTTTATAATTGTAATTTAATATCAACTTCTTAAACTTGCATCTTTGCACTTTTGATATTCTCTCAATCATGATTCTTACATGATTTATCTCTCTTTTTCTTCTTTGACTTCTTTGCAGTTGACTGATGTACTTGTCTTTCTGTCTTGTAATTCTCAATGATCTTCTTTGCATTGCTAAGATTTTTCATTGATTTTCAGAAGTTTTTGTAAAGAGATGAATCAGCTCATTGAACTAAATACTCAATCTTTTCTTTCTTGATTCACTGATTAAGTATTTTCTTTATCTTTCATTTCTCTTCTTCTTCTATGAGAATGATCTGCAACTTCAAATTCTCATCACACAAGTATCAGAATTTCAATAAAGAAATATGAAAGATTGAGTGAATTGCATTATATTTCTCAAATAGTTCAAGCTTATATGCTTGCATGTTAATCTTCTTTAATATTCTGAATGATTTCAGTTGTTTGTGATCAATCTTCTTCTTTGAACGAAGTGTATGAATGTTTATACTTTGCAGAAGCACTTTGTCTTTCATTTGAAAGTTTGCAGCTTTATGATGAGCATTATAATACTTTGCTTGCTGCTCTGCTACTCACTTTCATAGTCTCATTAAATATTCTCTGATACTTTGTAGTCATTCTGCTCATTTCATAGTCAAGAATGTCTTTCTTTTTAAAGCTTTGTTCTCAAATGTCTTTGCAAAGCTCGCAATGTATCTTTTTAAAAGCTCATGTGAAGTTTTTTTGATACTAGCGTGTATGCTGTTGTTATATGCAAACTTCATCATTGATAAAAGCTTTGATCAGTTATTCATCTTATAATTGAAATACACTCGCAGATAGTGTTCAAGCATCTGATTCTGTCTTTCTGTTTGATCATTGATTTGCGAATGAAACGCAATGCTTAGCTTTCGCTTTGCTTCAAAATGTCAACATAAAGTGATTCAGAAATGATTGATAAACAGTGAGTCTCGATTCAATATAATGCTTCGCATTATTTCATGCTGAGATACGAATTCTCGTCATAGCAGATTTGCAAGCTTCTCAACGTTCAGATCTTTGATCATCGAAATATAAGTTGCATGCTTGATTAACTTATTTATCATTATCAATATAACATCGCTTGTTTTTTTGATGTACAAATTCTTCGCAAAAAACATGTCTATTATGAAATTCATAATCATCATGTGAAATGAATTCACATTTTCTGAAGATATAGACATCAGCTTCTCATAAAGCTTATGATGATGCATTCGCACTCGCTGACAGTCTGAACAAGTGCAAACATATTTCGTCATCTCTTTGAGCATTTTCAATCAGTAATATTTTCTTCTTATTGCAGTCTTGATACGAGTGTATGCAAAATGATTTGCTTCAAGATTGTCATGATTCATATGCAGAATCTCATTTCTTGTAGCAGAGTCATTGAGTACATAAACTGCAAGATCACGACATAGCAGTTCATCATTTTTCATGCTTCATTTTGAAAGCTTATTCTTTCTAGATGCAAATCGTTGATGTCACTTCTCATTTGCAATAAAGACATTTCTTTGTTGTAACTTCAGCAGTTACATAGTCATTGATTCACTCATCTTCAAATAGAATCTCTTCGACTTCATAATCTGATGAATCAGAAGTTGAAACAACGCAGTGTCTAAAATTTTGCAAGATTTAGCGAGTACTTTCTCATTTGAACACATGACTTGAGTATCTGCAATGACTATGTCATTCAGTTTCATCATCAATGCTGCAAGTTTAATTGCTGTTGAAACTTTTTCATTCTTTAGCAGCTCAGATTAATATTTCTGATTGCAAAGTTTGTTTCACAAAGTAGATAGAAAATAATCATTATTCTTCTTGCTATCATTTAATTTCATGATGTTGAGTCTTCTTGATGATGCATTTGCAAAATTTAATTTGTCTCTGCAATATTCTATATGAAAGTCAAATGCAGCTAGTTTCTCAACTCAGCGCATCTGTCGTGCGTTGAGCTTCTTTATTATCATAAAGTAACGAAGATTATTGTGATCTGTTATCACACATATGAGTCGCTTGCTATTCTGAAGATAGTGTCATCAATTCTTATAATCAAGAACTATAGTATACAGCTTTTTGTCATGCATGTTTCATTGTACTTCAACTTCTTTGAACTTATAACTATAATATGCAATGAAATGTTATTGATCAATCTTACTTTTCTAATTAAGCACATCTTCAACTTCGTGATTTGATGCATTGATTTTCATGTGAAGATTTGCATTTCAATCATAGTGTTTCAAAATGAAAGCATTGATAAAGACTGCTTTCAATCTTTTAAAAGCTTCTCTTGCTTTTAATGTCATTGCAAAGAGTGAATGCATCATTTTCTTCTTTGCATTCTTGATTAAATCTGTTAAGAGCGTGATGATTTGAAAGAACTTTTTTATAAATTGTCAATAAAATTTTGCAAATCTTAAGAATATGAGAATGTTCTTTGCAGACTTGAGTTCAGATCAGCTAGTGATTGCATTGATACAAGACTGTTTCATCTAAATATTTCTTTACTTTATCACAAATTTCAGAAAGATAACTTTGCTACAATTGAAAGTGCATTTCAACAGCTTAATATACAGTTAATATTTCAGTAACACATAAAGAATCTTGCACACATGCTCTCAATGTTGCTCTTTCATCTTAAAGTATACATACTAAGACATTATTCAAATATATCATGCAGCAAATATTCATGAATGACTTAAGTGCGTGATTTACATAGAACTAAAAGATTGCAGAAGCATTTATCAGTTTAAAGAACATCATCTGATATTCAAACTGATCATAGTGTGTATGAAAAGTCGTTTTTCATTCATCGCTCTTGCAAATTTGAATGCAATGATAAATGTTGCAAATATCAATTTTGATAAAATGTCTTGTATGAGTAAAGTGATTCAGCATCTCAGACAATAAAGACAATGAATAATTGTTCTTTACTGTCATTTCATTAAGATCATGATAGTTCATGCATAAACAAAGACTTTCATTCAACTTCTTTACAAACAACACAGATGCTTCTGCAGAACTACTTGATAAATAAATTCATTTCTTCTTTAGCGCGCTGTCTAAATAATCTTGTATTACAGCGAGCTCATCTTGTATCATCTTATAAATAGACTCGATGTAAGACATTTTGCTCTTCATCAGATCAATGAAATGTTTCATCTGATCATGCATATTCAAACTATTAGAAACAATCTCAGAAAACACTTTCTTGAAATCTTAAATAACAAAGAATATCTTTGATTCTTTTGCTTGAAATGCATTGCATCTTGCAGTCTGATGATTTGCATTCTGTGATAAGACATTTATAAATAGCAGCTGATAAAACAAAGTTACATAAGTCTCTTTTCTTCTTTTAGCTGCAAGCATTGTCAGCTCAACAAATTTCAATGTTTTTTACAGATTAACTTATATTTGCTTTGCACGCTGAATGCTGTTTTCTCAATATGATCAACGATGTTTGCATCAATGAATATTCAAGTTGATTTCATTTAATCATGAATAGTCAAGAATCATATTATATTCTTGCATGTTCACAGCATGAAACTCAATGTTTCAGCTTTTGCAAACTTTCTTGTGATCAATCAACTCAATATCGATCTGATGTGTATCATAGCAGAAAATTCAACAATCATTGATCATTTGAATCTGTTTTAAAGTTGCATAATTCTTCAAAAACTTATGCTCTTTTACTCATGATTGCAATATAAAGTTTCACTCAATCTTAAAGTCAATAAAACAGTGAGCTTTGCGCACTTTCTCAAAGACATTTGTCAATACTGATATCATCAATGCACATGATAATCATCTTTTCATAATTATATTTAATGATTTGATGATGAATATCAAACTTTCTCTTTTCTCATCTCTTCATCATGATTGCAAGTCTCTTGTCTGAATGCATAGTTGAAATACATCAAATTATCAATCTTATGTCTCAGCTTTTTGCATGATCAGCATGTAAGATTGAATGAAGCAGCATCTTGCTTAAACTCATTGAACTTAAGTGTTGCATCATCTTTAAACTGCATGCTTAAAGCAAAGAACTTTGAATTCTCTGTTGCAACAATAAACTTCATCTTTTCATGCAAGAATTGAAAATTCTTCTGAGATGTTGCACTCTCACTTTGCTGCAAATGTAACTTCGACAATGCATCAGTGTTTTGCAAATGCAAGTCAATGTTTATAAAATGCTTTAGCAGATTGACATAATTGATAAAGATGTATGAGATGCAAAGAGATTCATTCATGATGATTTCGTTAATCTTCATTCACAAGTACATCATGCAAGTTTCATTGAATATATAATAATTCAAATCTGCATACAGTCTGATAAAATATTGCTTAAAATTCACGATGCTTTGATTAACTTGCTGCTTTGCAATCTTGAATCAACATTTTGTTTGAAAGTTGCAAATTTCAGAATTGTTAAGTTTAGCACGCAAGTATTTAATGTAATACTTTCAGTTGAATATCTCATCATGATTATGCATGCTCATCACATGATTTCATCATTGATTGCAAAACTTCTCTGACAAGTATGATGTAAATCATTGCAACTTCTCTTCTTTTGTGATAAAATCAGATGATGTCACGACTATGAAGTCTTTGCAGTCTTGCAGTCAGAACATCAAGAAGTCATAGTTTGTGATGCTTTGCTCTTTAAACTTGCAAGATTGATTAGCATGCTTGCATGCATCACTTTGATAATAATCATCACTATGTTGACATCAATGATCAGAAATTGATTAAATCTCTCGCTTAAGTTTTGATATGTAAAGTTGCAAGATAAGCAGTATGTTCTGCATCTTCAGATTCTTTAACTGCTTGCATACTTCGCTTGTTGATCATCAAGAAATATGATTTATCTGTTCATTAAATTCTTGCAATTTGAACTTCTCATTTGCATGTTTAAATGCGTGATTCTCAAATCTGTTTTGATGAGATGATGAATTCTCAGTGTGAGAAAAGTTATTACTTCTTTCGATCATGCAACTTCTGATGAATCGCTGCGTGTTTGACATTTCTTACTGAGCAGCTTCATGCAAATGAAGCAATTAAAACTGTGAAATAATAAGATTTTTTTACGTGAAACTGTGTAGTAGAAGATAATAAGATAGCATTTTATTGATGATAAAACTAATTGCTAAGAAACAAAAGTGAAAACTTGCAAAGTTTTTATCTTCTGTTAAGTCATTATCTTTATTCACTCGTTAGTTTCTTTAATCTAATCTTACGAGCTAGTCTTGCAAACATGCATCATTCATAGTCGATGAGATGCATTCTTACACTCAGTGAGAATGATGTAAATTAAAATCTTCTACAATCAGTTGTTTGCAGTCATTCTTGAGTAGTTTGTTCAAATAAGAAATGATTAAAAATCTTTTTATGAATGTAGTAAATAATGAACATGAATTGTAAATGTTTAAAAGTTTTAGCGTTTGCGTTTCATCATCTGCATTGTGAGTTAATATTCTGATTAAGCAAATGTCTGACTCAACTGTTTCTACTATTCATTGATTGAGTCTTAAATGTTTATTAATGTATATGCATGTTCTTGATTGAAATGATGAGTTTTTCACTAGATGAAAGAAGTTATGTGCTGAGCTAAATGATTGTGAATCATTGTTGTTGTGATCTTACTTCTGTATAGCTATTATGTTGAATTCGCAAACTTCTTTGTTAATTAGAAATGATTCTTGAATTCTTAATGACTTTCTGATGTTGTACTGTAGAATTTGTAGAAAAGATTGTTTTATCATAAAGTTATTTGTAACTGTTGTTGACTTTGCAATGAGAAGACTTTTTGTATGCTTTTAATCATTGAGAATCTTTCTTGCTTTCTGATTAAACGTTTCTGAATCTGCTCAGATATTGTCTCATCTGAGTCACTACTTACATAAGAGAAAAGATTGTCTCATCTCTTCTTGATTTCTACTATCTATCAAGCTGATTCATTAACGATTCAACTGTATGTTTTCAACATGACTGTTACTAAGCTTGAGAAATTCGTTGAATTGAAAGAGTTCGTTGAATCTGAAGAGTTCATTGAATCTAAAGAGTTCGTTGAATCTAAAAAGTTCGTTGAATCTAAAGAGTTCAGAAATAGTGAGAAGAATGTGCAATTGTATTCAAACGTTTCAGAATATTTGAACGATCTGTTTTTATAGATTTTGAACGTTTGTTTCATCTGCTGTCATCACTTGAAACAGATGCATCTTCAAAGTTCGTGATTTTCGTTGCAGTTGATGCAACGTCTTCTGTTCAAAGACATCATGCACTTCTTGATGTGATGCTTGTCTGCACACTTTTCGCAGCACTGATTCTTTCTGCAGAACTTAGTCATGTAATCAAATTCATGACATCTGAAGCACTGTGTGATGTGACAGTTCTTTTCAAATAGCTTGCATGCACATTCTTGATACAAGTTCAGCATGCTCATGTTCATTAGTTGATTCATCATTGCTTCGATCGCGATCTTTACAATGAGTAATGAATGAGTCTTTTCGCTCTTTGCTATCTTCTTGAGTCAGACTATTCTTAAAACTTTCAGATCTTCATGAAGTCTTGTGTTATCTTTTATCAGTCTTTTAATGATTCTTTTCTGATTGTTTATGTCTATTATAGTGCATACTTTATATGTCAGCATTGCAAAGATTCAACGTGCTATGCATGTTGAATTCGTGATTTCTTTTGCTCATGTTTGAGTCTTTTTCAGATTTGCTTGAGCATCTGAGCTGATTGCATGAAGAAAAATATCATCACTATTCAGCTTGCGAAGTGACATGATTAGATCTTTTTGATCTGTTGACACGTCTGCGATTCTTTATAGAATCTGTTCAATCAACTTCTTCTGTATCTCTTTTATTTCTCTTCTGTTTATTATCTTAATCATGACTTCTCATTTCTTGCGAAGCGATGATGAGTTGTCTCTGAGACGTTGCTTTCTCATCGCTATTTCTTCTCTTGTCACGTTCGCTCATGACATGATTTTCGTTGAAAGACGCATGCTTTTCTGTGTATGCAACTGCTTGTTAAGCAGTTGAACTGATGTCTTCAATTTCTGTACATTCTTCGTGATGAATGTATTCTGATTCACATGATGTTTTTCTTCTGAATCGAGTTGAAGACATTGAATCAGCTTCAATGCTATCTTTTTTCATGAATGATCTTTGCTTTTCTCTTTCTCTAACGTTGATATCTTTATTAGTAAATCAATAATGTTAGTAATGTTCTTTTCATTGTTGCATGAGCATTTTAATCTTGCATCTCTGTTTTCTTATAACAAATCGACGTTGCTTGCAATCATTTTTAAATCAGCATTGCTGCAGTTCATGTGATTCATTGTTGTTTCATCATCTTTTAGATTCACTCTGTTTTGTTTATAATGCTCTTTTTCAAAATTTGTGATGCGTGCGTTGTGATTGTTTTCTCAAGATAGCAGAAGTTGAAACTGAAACTGAAACAGCAGTAATATTCATGCATAAACTCATTAGATTCAGCAAAGCAACAAGTGTTTCTGACAAAATAATCACAACGAAAGCGAAACTGCAAGCTATTAGCGATGCAATTGCAATATGCAGCGAAAAAGCACTCAAAAACAGCGAAATTTAAATGTACATGAACAGTCAAATGACTTTGCAAAGACTAAACACAAAGAGCAACATTAATGTAAAGTTATTCAATGACATACAACAAAACTTGATCAATTTACGTCAGAATCAGTGTCAAATTCATATACAGTAAATATTGAGTTGCAAAAGCATTATTGAGAACGAAAAAGCAGATCAACTGATCAAAAGTATTGCTCAAAAATTATCAGTTATTGACAACATGAAAGTAATCATCATAAGCTTTGTCAAAAAGCAAATTTGCAAAGAGACGAAATTACAATGATTAAATGTCTGAAAAAGCAGCATCAAGAAGAAAAATCAGTATCAAAAGCACATATTGAATGTGAATTTAAGTCATAAATTACTAAAAAAGTTGAGAAAAATCAATAGACTAACGTTTTCAATCTTTATTCAGCTGAAAATGAGACATAACTATTTCAAGAGCTATTTGTATTAATTATCAGAGAATAATTTGAACAAATGCTATGAAATATATAATGCAAGATAAATGTCAAAGCATTTACTGCTGAACTGCAAGCATTATAGAGCAGAGCAGATAAAGCTTAAGAAAAAAGCTCAGCTCAAAAACACAAACACTATATTGACATTGTTCATCACTAAGATTGAAAGAATTGCAACATTAAAGTATTTGAAAAATACTTGAATTATGACGAGAAAATGACTATTAGAAACGAAAGAATAGAACGCGAAGAATGCAAAGAAACAAAGAAAAATGAGAGTATAATGATGAGAATTTGAGCAAGAGCGCTTGTATACACAAACTATCGATGTAATTGATCAATGAGAAGATATAAAGCAGCGACTTTAATCAGATTACATGTAACTTAGCATATATACAGCATTTAAACAGTGTCATAATCATAGATTGCATGCACTTAATGAAGAAATAAATAATAAAAAAGCATGTGAATTTAGCATCAATGCATCAAGTGAACTAAACATGTATTGCGTTTTTCTATTTGCTGATGTGAACGATTTTTGTTGACTGCAAAATAAATCAACAATGTCGTTTTGCAGTTGTTTGCTTGTTGATGAATTCATGCTAAGTTTGTTTCATAAATTTATTTCAATCTCTAACATTGACTTTTTAATTTCTATCGTTGACGTTTTGAGTTTTGACGCTGAGCTATTGCTTCTGCTGAGTTTCACGTTACTATTCGTGAAACTTTTAAACATTCATAAAAGTCTTCAGATTATTATGATTGATCAAAACTTTAACAGTATGATAATTATTTTCTACATAGTGTTGTCAGTGTTTAAACATCATTACTATGACTAGAAACTTCTGATCATGCATTTTATAATTTTGTTCAACATTTATCATTATTTTAAATCAGAATGCAATCAAGTATCATTGATCTTCATCATTTAACTGAGATAAAATACTTGTGACTGCATAATTGAATGCATTGATCTCAATGCATATATGTTGCTTTGAATCAAAGTGTCTCAATATAATTATCTTTATAAAAATGTCATAAAGCTGATTAAATGCTTGTTTTGCTTCATTTGATTATATAAATGAGTTTATTTTTACATCTTTTATACTATCTCTCAGCAATTTTGTTAAAGACTCTGCTATCTGAAAGTAATGATGTATAAAACGTTAATAGAAATTAACAAATCTCAGAAAAACTTGTATTTCTTAATACATCTTTAATCTGAATCATGTTTTAATGATGTTTACTCTGCTTGAGTTCATCAAAACATTCTTTGTGAATATGATAAGTTTTAGAAAATTTATTTTGATGATAAAGAATGCACACTTTTTCAAGTTAGTATATAGCTTAAACTTTCTTAATTGCTTCAGAATCTGTTTCACATGATTTATGTAATCAATTTCTGACTTGAAGAAGATTAAAATATTATTCAAAAAATGATGTAATAATTATTTAAAAGCTTTGTTAAAATCTTATTAATATAAGTTTGAAAAGTGATAAACATGTTGATTAAATCAAATGACATGATCATATACTTAAAGTGTTTATAATGAGTATAAAACGTCATTTTTCACTTGTCTTTATGTTACAATCTGAAATGATGATAAACATTTTTCAAATTCAACTTAGTAAATCTCTTGATTTTACTGAATCTGTCTAGAATTTCATTAATTAAAGATAGTGAATGATGATTCTTTATAGTAATCTTGTTCAGATCTTGATAGTTCATGCATAAATAAAAACTATTGTTCTTTTTGAAAATAAATAGAATAAATGCATCAGTTGAGTTAATGAAGTGTTTAATTCATTCTTTCACTAAAACATTATTTAAATACTATCTTAAAGTCATTAACTTTGTATTTAACAAATTATACAGCAAATCATATGATGATTCTGCAGTGATTTCAATTGCATGATCATGATCTTTATGCAAAGACAATTTGTTGATACTTTCTGTTGAAAATACATCTTCATATTCTTTCAATTCTGAATTCAATGAATATGATTTACGTTTCAAATGCATTTATGATACAATTCATTAAGTTATTCATGACTTTCATTTGATGTTCAACAGTCAATTCTTTGATAATGTTGCATATGATAAGAGCATATATAGTAAACTCATCTTGTAGAGCTTTTACAAAACCCTTTGTGATAAATAACTTGAATACATGTTTATTCACGTTGAAACATCATGTTCATGCAATCATGTTTATTCAAATACGCTTGAATTGCATATTCAACATACTTAATAGTTCAGATCATCATAACACAACAGAGATTATATTCAATTATTTACAAAACAGGTATTTAAAATTCATGTTGATAAATAGAATAAATATATTAGTATTGATTGCAGTTATTGCTATCAAAAATATATATGTGTTGCGTTAATGATTGCATCTGAAAGATAAATGTTGATGATTTTTAATGAAATTACAAAGATTTGTATGAGTGCGCATCAAAATAATTGACAATCTAGCAAAAATACTACGACGCGATGATCTCAAACGTGATCGTAGGCTGAGTAGTCATTCAGAGAGTCTCTAATTCAAAGAGGCTTAGGGAAAGTTGTTAACTCGAAGGGGCTTAGTCACGGAAACACGTCTGAGGTTCTGAGGCAAGATGAGTCTGATAATAGCGAAAGATGACAGATGGAAACAGAAAGATAGAAATGCAGATAAACGAACTTCAAGACAGTCGTTGCCACTAGACAGGAAATACAACATTCTGTAGCTGCTTCCCGTGTAGACAAATTACATGAGTGAGCATTCGAAATGGTATCAAATTTATCAGCAGGCTTTAGTCAGCCTTAGCTTGTATTGTACATCCCTTAGCACCCACCTCGATCGACCCTTTACTAGTGATTGAGCTTTTGGCTCGCGTATGTTAGAATACTCGCAATCTTTACCACCTGCTCCTGGGCCAAGGTCCAATTACCATCATCAATAGCGTCACGTATACCGGGGAATCTAGCTTCTTCGTAGCCAGACCATGCTTGAGGCGCGAAAATAACATGTTTGTACTGTTCTCGGCCCGGAAGCTAAGCCAACATGTCAGTTATATAGTGGGCCGAAGCAAGAACGGTTATGAAGTCTCTGCTTACACCACCGTCAACATCAAGCAGATTGGTCTCGAAGTTCGCCATTCGGGTATTGTGGCTCATCCGTTTGATAGCCATAACATTTGTCTCGAGACCGCCACGCTCAAAGACTTCGTCAGCCCAGGCCTGATCAAAGTCATGGAAATCATGTGCATTCTGAACAAGTTCTTCAACTGCGCCATGTAAGGGCTCCAAATCAATGTAGTCGTGCGGTGAATCCTTTGTGCTAGCCAACCTCTCGAGATCTTCGATAAACCCTTTAACCGCGCGTGCATAGTCGTTGAAATCAAAGGGCAAGACTGGAGAGTCGGCCATTTCAAGTATCAACAGGGCCCAAATTTGGGCAAGGGCTTTATGATATCTGAAACCCGGGTCACCGAAAAGACGCATCCAATCGTAGTTATCGTAGACGCTATGATATGGATAAGGTGGCCCGCTGAAGCTGAGGTCGAGAGAAGATGTTCCAGCCAGGTGTTGAAACGCGACATAGTCACTTCCAGCACCGAGGCCTCGAATAGTGCTGTTCTTCTCATCCCAAGTAGATCGAAGCGTGCTGTTGGTATCAGGATCGTAGATACGATCAAGAACCCGTAGTAGAGCTTTCTCAAAGACCGGGCAACCAGCCGGCTCAAAGTCATGACCTACAACGGCGACATCGACATTCAGATAGGCGAAGCCATTGCGTCGCATATCATCCATCCTTGATTCAACGTGCTCGGTAGACCCAATTAAATTGTACTCTTCGGCATCCCAGGATGCAAACTCGATAGTTCGCAGAGGAGCCCAACCAAGCTTTCTAAGCTCACCAAAGATCCTGACAACTTCGAGGAACACAGCTGTTCCACTCCCAGGGTCTGCAGCCCCGAAAGCCCAGGCGTCACGATGATTACCAACGATAATGGACTTCTCTGGCTGCTCAAGGCCCGTAAATCTCCCCAAGACGTTGTAGATGGGCTGCCTCTCTACCTCGTCTTGTTCATTCATCAGATGAACAATGGGGGAGCCTTGGTCGCCGGTCCACCATGTGACATCTGGGACGCCGCCTATCCAGTTTTTGCCCATTTGATCATTTGCTGACTTAGTGAGCTCCTTGCCGTGTCCTTCAAGCGCCTGAAGGAGCTTCTGCGCATCTCTCCAAGCCAATGGAATGGAGGGAATGTCGTTGAGTCCGGGGTTATCATCCTTGCGGTCCCTTTTGCTCTTCCCAGGGAGTGACGGGAACCCTTTGGACAACACGTCGCCTACGACCCAAGTTGTCAGAGCAACGCTGCCTCGTTGTACACCATCACTAGGCATGTACCGCCCGTCTGGGAACACTTCTCCGTTGCGGAAGCCATCCTCGGCCGGGTCACTGTAGATGATACAACCAACGGCCCCCGCCATTTGGGCGGCTTTAACTTTTAATGCTCTATCACCTTGATTACCATAATACCTGACAAGTGCAATCGATCCTTTCATATCAACGCCTACCTCTTTCAGCTTTTGGAAATCCTCCCTTGAGCCGTAATTGGCGTAGATCAGGGGACCCGTGATATTTCCTGATTTCGAATGGCCGTGGAATACAAGGGTTTGCTCTCGAGGTGGATCTGTATACAAAGGTTCTTCCTCGATCAACGCCTCCCACGCCATGTTAAAAGGCTCAATAATGGCAACCCGTCGACCGCCCTTCTTCGGATAATTCAAGTAAACGTCAAATCTCTCTAAGCCTACCCGTTCCAGCAAAGCATCTTGGAACAAATCCTCAACCCACTGTGCAAGCAAGAAATTACCCTTAGTCCCTGCCATATGGTCGAATCTTGAAGCGTGTTCGGAATATTCACTTATTTGCGTCTCGTTAACATGCTCTTGAAGAAATACTCTGACAGACTCCGGATCATACATTTGCATCCCCCGCCTTCGACCAACAGAAAACAGATCCGACATGAACAATAGGTAAGCTAAGGACAACGTAAGGAACAGAGCGAAGAACCGGCCAACAAGGATCCAATTCATTTGAAAATTCTCTGGCCATGAAGGTAACCATGCACGGATATATTCCGGAGAGGGTAAGTATTGACGAAAGGGAAGATTGATGGACGAAAGGCTATGCGTCAGGCTATAAATACGCTTCGATAGAAGGTTGGCTCGCAGCAAGCGGCTGGTGCTCGGTTCCCTCTCCCCTGGCTCAAGCATATCCATCTGCTCCATTTCCCGTCGCAGGCCTTGCAAAGAAATCCGCGGAGAACCTGCATGAGATGAAGGCAGGAGATCAAGACTGGATCTAGCCGATCCCACGGTAGGTGCTTCGTAGCCAGTATGCTGGTATTCCCTCCGGTCAAGAAGACCTTGCCTTTCAGCATCATGGCTAATCTCTGAGGGTCCGAGGAAAGATTGCGAAGAGGACGGTCGAGATGTGATGGCCTCCTCATATGTCGGTATAGGGAGAGACTGCTGTTCTTCATATTTGTTGGGCTTCTCGTCCGCCATAGGGACCAGCATGGGGTTCAATTCCAGCCTCTCAGTGGGCGAATGCTACCTCTGGCCTGGATCCGCTCCCGACACTCTCAATAGACGCATGGTATCGAGCACATACCAATGTCGCTTCGATGTTCCGGATTAAAAACGCCTTGACTATGAATAGTTGCTTCGTTAAAGTAATTCCGGTAGGGCTGAAACTCTACTGCTACTGTAGGTACGTGATTAGGTACGAAAGTACTTCGTACTCGTATAAACGAGATTTCCGCGCACGCTAAATTAGTGCCCCCACGAGAATATTAGAAGAATTCATCTATATCTACCTTCATCATCTACAAATTAATTGACAATTGCTTGTATCTCTCTCAAGCATCTCGATGAAGGATTAATTTGAAAATATAAACTATATCATTGAAAATGACGATGCAATTGCGATTTATATGCATGAATCTTCTCTCACTCTCTCATTCTCTCTTTCTTTACTTCTCTCGTTTTCACTAATTTGTATAATAGACTGTTCAAACAACTTTTCATTGACTCAAAGCTCTTCTCAGATCGATGAAATTTTCACTTTTAAGCTTTGACAAAGCGATTTCATATCTCATATGAATGTAACATATGTGAAGGTTAATGAAACCTTTTTGAAGTGAATTTTGAAGGCTGATCAGCATCATTTGACTGATCAACTTGCTCAGAGTGAGCACATTAAGAGCAAATTCGAACAGGTAGAATCATTCTACTGAGTGCATGATGATGACGTATGTTTCAGAGAGACTGTAGAGCTTTAGATAAAGCTTTTGATGAAGCTTTCAATGAAGCTTTCGATGAAGCTTTTAATGACGAAGCTTTTGAAGAAGCTTTTGAAGAAGTTTTTAATGATGAAGCTTGTGAAGAAACTTTTGATGAAGAAGCTTTTGAAGAAGCTTTTAAAGAAGCTTTTGATGACGAAGCTTTTGAAAAAGCTTTTGAAGAAGCTTTCAGTAATGTTCTCAAAAATACAATTTCAAGAAGATTTAATTATTCTTTCACTGCAAGTGATTTGAATGAGTAAATTCAACATCGTCACTTAATTTATGATGCTATCATTTTAATTCAACTTCTGAACTTGCTTTTGCTGTTTCTTTACTGACTGAACTAGCTTTGTTTATGCTGAGCTTGTAAATGAAGAAGATAATGAGAGAGTGAATGCAGATAAAGCTTTTTTCATAGAACTTTGCTGTTTGAAAATGTTACAAGCGTATCAAGACTGAACAAGACTGAAGCTTTAATCAATTTGCAGTGAACGCTAGCGAGTTTTCTGCGTAATGATTAGAACTAATCAAGAACTAGTTGAGATCTGACTCAGATTTGACTTAAATATGATTCAGCATCTTTTTTCTTTTCTAGCATCTTTTAATCAGCTTTTATTATTTTCTAAACAAACATACTTCTTTGTATTACGAGTGATCAACAGATTTCTATGATAAACATATTTCTTTATGTTACAAACATCTTTTAAATCAACATCTTTCTTGTGTTTCAACACGTCTTCTTTAAGACTAGCGTCGATCTGAGTAACTACTATATAAAGCGTGTTTCTTTTGTCTTTTGTATCTTCTTTCTTCTGTATTCTTAAAGTCTTAGTTATAACTATATTAATCACATGATACTGATTTCTATACTCACTCAAATTCACTCAACTGACAACGAAATAAGTATAAAGAAATTTGTGTATCTGATGATCAATGACATCAAAAGACAGAACAACATTAAGAAATTAATAGAATCAATAAGAATATATGATCATGTGATTGCTAGAGAATTTATCGCTCAGTCAGTAGCATCAGTTCAAATCGATTAATAGAATCAATGATAAAGAATCTTCATTGATTGCTTAAGAATTACACAAAAAAAATCTTTTAAATCAGTAACACTCTTCTTTGAAGACTAAACACTTTAACAAATAATCTCACTACATACTATTAAGCATCATTCTTCACTTGATCATCAATTCTTTGCTATGATTCAATTATTTGTGAACAATCTCTTCAAGAACAATCAAAGTTCTTATTCTTTTGACATTACAGATTCAGTTATTTATTCTGAGCTATCATCTTGCATATTAAAATATCTTAGAATTGATGTCGTACAAAAACATTAATACTTTTTGTCTCATTCTCAGACTTTTGATGAATCTCATGAAACTTCTACTTCATGAGATATAAAAAATGTAAAGCAGCTACAACACTGAGTCAAACAAGACTTAAAAGTTTTTCTAAAAGATTTGAACAATCTTCAAACTCAACGAGATTTAAGTATGAAAGCTTGTGAGTTATTTAACAAGATATCAAGTGAATAAATATGAAAAACTCTTTTTGAGAAAATGAATAAAGTCAAAGAATGCTTGAATCAATTAAATCAGACATTTTGAAATCAAGTGACTGAATTGCAACATTAACTGTGATCTTTTAAAGAGATCACTTTTTCTTCTTTTACTTTGTTTAATTCTTTCAAGCGATTTCAAAAGCTTTCAAATTCATCTTTGTTTACTGATGAAAAAGAATTTATTTGAGATGATGAACAAGAAAAGATTCATGACAAGCTAAAAATCAACGTTGATTATTTCAATATCAATAGAATTATTCTGATCTACGTTCACTTCAGAATCAAAAAAGACGCAGTCAAAGCTACTTTAGCTTGACATCAACTGTGAGAATGCATCTCATCAACTATGAATGATGCATGTTTGCAAGACTAGCTTGCAAGACTAGATTAAAGAAACTAACAAGTGAATAAAGATAACAACTTGACAGAAGATGAAAACTCTGCAAGTTCTTGTTTTCGTTTCTTAGTAATTAGTTCTATCATCAATAGAATGCTATCTTATTATCTTCTACTACACAGTTTCATGTAATTGTAATTGTAATTCATACATTCTTGTGACATCGATTTAGACTCGACTCATGAGAGACTTTATGCTACTTATATCGAGTGAACAAAACTCTCTGAGAAAGAAAACCACTCGTCGTCTATACAACTGCTTCGCGCAGTCGAAACAATGAGATTGACACTGTGTTATCAAGTAATAAACCTATAGCTTCTATTCAGCGCGTGACGCTCGAGTAAACTCTTGATGAGAGTGTCTGTGCTGTTTGATTATGATGCATCGTCTTTGCTCTGCTCTTCATTGATGATATTCTATACAACGATGTCTCGATTCAATCTTCGATTCGAAGACGAAAGACGTTTTCTTTGCACTCGTGATGCTCGTGATTGTAACGTACGTAGAGCTGTGTTCTCTTACTCAATGATTGTTATTCATTGAGCAGAGAAATATGTGATGAAAGAGAGATGCACATGATGAGAAGATAGAGTGTGATTGTACTGAGTAATTCTTTCCTTCTCTTGATTTGACTTGTGTCACGTAAACGTTGAATAAATTGTTAGTATAAACGTGTAATCGCAATCGTTCGATGTTTGCCTCTGATCGATTGTGACTGTTAGGGAAAGTGTTGTCGCATGAGTGAAAACTCTGCACGATGACTTTCCTGATCACGCAACGTTCTAACATCGTTCAAACTGCGTCGAATTGAGATCTCTTGACTCTTTTAACTTCTATTCAAACACAGAATAGAATCAAAAGATTCGTAGTCGACATCACGTACAGATGAATCTCGTTGTCAGTCACACAGTTTCATGTAAAGAAATCTTGTCATCTCACAGTTTTAATTGCTTCATTTGCATGAAACTGCTCAATAAAAGATGTTAAACGTGCAGCGACTCACTAAAAGTTGCATGATCAAAAGAAGCAATAACTTTTCTCATACTGAGAATTCATCGTTTCATCAAAACAGATCTGAGAATTACACATTCAAACATGCAGATGAGAAGTTCAAGTTGCAAGAATTTAATGAACAGACAGATCATATTTCTTGATGATTGACAAGCGAAGTACGCAAGCAGTTAAAGAATCTGAAGATGCAGAATGTACTGCTTGTCTTGCAACTTTGCATATCAAAACTTAAGCGAGAGACTTAATCAATCTTTGATTATTGACATCAACATAGTGATGATCACTATTGAAGTGATGCACGCAAGCGTGCTAATCAATCTCATGAGTATAAAGAGCAAAGCATCACGAACTATGACTTCTTGATGTTCTGACTGCAAGACTGCAAAGACTTCATAGTCGTGATATCATTTGATTTCATCACGAAAGAAGAGAAGCTGCAATGATCTGCATCATACTTGTCAGAGAAGTCTTGCAATCAATGACGAGATCATGTGATGAGCATGTGCAATTATGATGAGATACTCGACTGAAAGTACTACATTAAATACTTGCATGCTAAACTTAACAATTCTGAAATTTGCAACTTTCAAACAAAATATTGACTTGAAACTGCAAAGCAGCGAGTCAATTAAAGCATCGCAAATTTCAAGCAATATCTTATCAGACTATACACAGATCTGAACTATCATATATTTAATGAGACTTGCATGATGTACTTGTGAATGAAGATTAATGAAATCATCATGAATGAGTTTCTTTGCATCTTATACATTTTTATCAATTATGTCAATCTGCTAAAGCATCTTATAAACATTGACTTGCATTTGCAAGACATTGATGCATTGTCGAAGTTACATTTGCAACAAAGTGAGAGTGCAACATCTCAGAAGAGTTTTCAATTCTTGCATGAAAAGACGAAGTTTATTGTTGCAACGAAGAATTTGAAGTTCTTTGCTTCAAGCACGCAGTCTAAAGATGATGCAACACTCAAGCTCAGTGAGTTTAAACAAGATGCTGCTTCATTCAATCTTATGTGCTGATCATGCAAGAAGATGAGACATAAGATTGATAATTCAATGTGTTTCAACTACGCATTCAGACAAAAGACTTGTAATCATGATGAAGAGATGAAAAAAGAGAAAGTTTGATGTTCATCATTGAATCATTAAATATAACTACGAAAAGATGATTGTCACATGCATTGATGATATCAATATTGACAAATGTCTCTGAAAGAGTATGTGAAGCTCACTGTTTTATTGACTCTGAGATTGAGCGAAATTTTATATTGCAATCATGAGTAAAAAAGCATGAGTTATTGAAGAATCATGCAACTCTGAAACAGATTCAGATGATTGATGATCGTTGAATTTTCTGCTATGATATGCATCAAATTGATATCAAGTTGATTAATCATGAGAAAGTTTACAAAAGCTGAAACATTGAGTTTCATGCTGTGAACATGCAAGAATATGATATGATTCTTAACTACTCATGATTAGATAAGATTAACTTGAATATTCGTTGATGCAAGCATCATTGATTATATTGAAAAAACAGTACTCAGCGTGCAAAGCAAATATGAGTTAATCTGTGCAAGACATTGAAATTTGTCAAGCTGATAATGCTTGCAGCTAAAAGAAGAAAAGAAACTTATGTAGCTTTGCTTTATCAGCTGCTATCTACAGATGACTTATTGCAGAATGCAAATCATCAGACTGCAAGATGCAATGCACTTCAAGTGAAAGAATCAGAGATACTCTCTGCTATTCAAGATCTCAAGAAAGTGTTTTCTGAGATTCTTTCTAATAGTTTGAACACGCATGATCAGATGAAACATTTCATTGATCTGATGAAGAGCAAAATGTCTTGCATCAAGTCTATTTATAAGATGACACAAGATGAGCTCGCTGTAATACAAGATTATTTAGACAGCGCGCTAAAGAAGAAATGAATTTATTTATCAAGTAATTCTGCAGAAGCATCTGTGTTGTTTGTAAAAAAGTTGAATAAAAGTCTTCATTTATGTGTGAACTATCATGATCTCAATAAAATAACAGTAAAGAACAATTACTTATTGTCTTTACTGTTTGAGACGCTGAATCACTTTGCTCATGCAAGACACTTTATCAAAATTGATATTTGCAACATTTATCATTGCATTTGAATTTGCAAGAACAATGAATGAAAAACGACTTTTCATACATGTTATGATCAGTTTGAGTATCAGATGATGCTCTTTGAACTGACAAATGCTTCTGCAATCTTTCAGTTTTATATAAATCACACGCTTAAGTCATTCATGAATATTTGCTGCATGATATATCTGAATGATGTCTTAATATACTTTGAGACGAAAGAGCAGCATTGAGAGCATGTGTGCAAGATTCTTCGCATGCTACTGAAATATTAACTGTATATCAAGCTGTTGAAATATACTTTCAATCGTAGTAAAGTTATCTTTCTGAGATTCGTGATAAAATGAAGAAATATTCAGATGAAACAGTCTTGTATTGACGCAATTACTAGCTGATCTGAACTCAAGTTTGTAAAAAGTATTCTCATATTCTTGAAATTTGCGAAATTTTATCAACAATTTATAAAAGAATTCTCTTAAATCATCACGCTCTTAACAGATTTAATCAAGAGTGCAAAGAAGAGAATGATGCATTCATTCTTTGCAATGACATCAAAAGTAAGAAATGCTTTTGAAAGATTGAAAGCAGTCTTTGTCAATGCTTTCATTTTGAAACACTATGATTGAGATGCAAATCTTTGCATGAAGATTAATGCATCAAAACGCAAAGTTGAAGACGTGCTTAGTCAGAAAAGCAAGACTGATCAATGACATTTTATTGTGTACTATAGTTATAAGTTCAAAGAAGCTGAAGTATGATGAGACATGCATGATAAAGAGCTGTATGCTATAGTTCTCAATTTTAAGAACTGACGACATTATCTTCAAAGTAGCAAGCAACTCATATATGTGATAACAGATCACAATAATCTTCGTTACTTTATGATGATGAAGAAGCTCAACGTACAACAGATGTGTTGAGCTGAGAAATTAGCTGCGTTTGACTTTCATATAGAATATCACAAAGATAAATTAAACTCTGCAAATGTATCATCAAGAAGATTCAACATCATGAAATCAAATGATAGTGAGAAGAATAATGATTATTTTCTATCTACTCTGCAAAACAAACTTCGCAATCAGAAATGTCAATCTGAGCTGCTAAAGAATGAAGAAATTTTGACAGTGATCAAACTTGCAGCATTGACGATGCAACTGAATGACATAGTCATTGCAGATACTTAAGTCATGTGTTTAAATGAGAAAGTACTTGTTAGATTTTGCAGAATTCTAGATACTGCATCAATGACTGCGTGACTGCTGAAGTTACAACAAAGAGACGTCTTTGTTGCAAATGAGAAGTGATGTCAATGATTTGCATCTAAAAAGAATGAGCTTTCAAGATGATGTATGAAAGATAATGAACTGCTACATCATGATTTTGCAGTTTATGTACTTAATGACTTTGCTACAAGAAATGAGATTCTGCATATGAATCATGATGATTTCGAAGCAGATCATTTTGCATATGCTCATATCAAGACTGTGATAAGAAGAAAATATTACTGATTGAAAATGCTCAAAGAGATGACGAAATATGTTTGCACTTGTTCAGACTGTCAGCGAGTGCAAATGCATCATTATAAGCTTTATGAGAAGCTGATGTTTATATCTTCAGAAAATATGAATTCATTTCACATGATGATTATGAATTTCATAATAGACATGTTTTTTGCGAAGAATTTGTACATCAAAAAAACAAGCGATGTTATATTGATAATGATAAATAAGTTAATCAAGCATGCAATTTATATTTCGATGATCAAAGATCTGAACGTTGAGAAGCTTGCAAATCTGCTATGACGAGAATTCGTATCTCAGCATGAAATGATGCGAAGTATTATATTGAATCGAGACTCACTGTTTATCAATCATTTCTGAATCACTTTATGTTGACATTTTGAAGCAAAGCGAAAGCTAAGCATTGCGTTTCATTCGCAAATCAATGATCAAACAGAAAGACAGAATCAGATGCTTGAACACTATCTGCAAGTGTATTTCAATTACAAGATGAATAATTGATCAGAGCTTTTGTCAATGATGATGTTTGCATATAACAACAGCGTACACGTTAGTATTAAGAAAACTTCACATGAACTTCTAAAAAGATACATTGTGAACTTTGCAGAGACATCTGAGAACAGAGCTTTAAAGAGAAAGACATTCTTAACTATGAAGTGAGCAGAATGACTACGAAGTATCAAAGAACATTTAATGAGACTATGAAAGTGAGTAGCAGAGTAGCAAGCAAAGTATTATAATGCTCATCATAAAGCTACAAGCTTTCAAATGAAAGACAAAGTGCTTTTGCAAAGTATAAACATTTGTACGCTTTGATCAAAGAAGAAGATTGATCACAGATAACTGAGATTATTCAGAATATTAAAGAAGATCGACATGCAAGCGTATAAGCTTGAACTATCTGAAAGATATGATGCAATTTATTCAATCTTTCACGTCTCTTTATTGAAATTCTGACACTCACGTGATGAAAATTCGAAGTTGCAGATCATTCTTGTGAAAGAAGAAGAGAAATGAAAGATAAAAAAGATATTTGATCAGCGAATCAAGAAAGAAAAGATTGAGTATTTAGTTCAATGAACTGATTTGTTTTTCTACAAAAACTTCTGAAAATCAATGAAAAATCTTAGTAATGCAAAGAAGATCATTGAGAACTATAAGACAGAAAGGCAAGTACATCAGTCAACTGCAAAGAAGTCAAAGAGAAAAAAGAGAGACAGATCACGTAAGAATCACGATTGAGAAAGTATCAAAAGCACAAAGATGTAAGTTTAAGAAGTTGATATTAAACTACAATTACAAAATTTCACGTAACATATGTCTTCTAAAAAAGATGATGATGAACGTCGTGAAAGAGCAAAGAAAAGAAGCAATCAATGATTGCAAGCAAGAATATTGAAGTGAAGAAGAAAGTTATTTATTCATCAGCGAATTTCATCATGCATTACTTGCTTCAATTGATACTTACGAGATGAAGATGAAGCAATGTGATGACAACAAGAAGTGATGAGAATGAAAAAGATGAGAACTTCTACTCAACTGTTAAATACAATCTTACATAATTGAAAGAAAAGCTACTCACTCTTTCATTGTCAAAGATAAAGAGCGAGATGAGTCTTGATGTGAGCATTGAGACAATGAGTCATCGCTTGCACAGCACGATGCATCAACAGCTGAAGATGATGCAAGACTGAGTTCATCATGCAATCATGCTTTCTTATGAAGCAGTACTTGCATTTGTGAGCACGCTCGATGAGAGCACGACACATGTGAGTCATCGCTGCGCTCAGATGATGAACGCAGCGACAGTATCAGATCATCTGATCATTACAATCTATCATGCATCAGCAATCATTGAAACATGCAGAAATAAATATGTATATCAAGAATTATAAGTTCAGTCTTTAATGCAGAAGACACAAGAGAAGCAGAAGAAGCAAATGTGACAGTGATGATGATGCAAAGAGAAATGCATATCTTAAGAAAATGAGCAGACTTTGCGAGCATGTTAGCATAATCTCAGTGAGCGCGAATGCTGCTATTTATCATGATGATGAGAAGAATGATGTTGATACTGCTATGTCATTCATGTTAGCTCATGAGCTGACTCACATCATCACAACGCTGCAACGAAAGAAACTCATATCATGAGTTGCAAGCTATGCAAGATATGCATAGCAGATCTCATGCTTCGTTAGTTCGAAAGAGCAGTACTCATGAAAAAGTATGCTGAAATGAGACAAGAAGAAAAAGAAAAAGCAAAGTTAAAAAGTTGATATTTACAATCTTGCACTAGCTCTGTTTACATCTGTTAGCATGATTAATTCACAAAACTTCTACATAAATGTTAAAGCACTGAAGACGTTGTTGCTATGCTATCAGCTATCGAAAAACAATACAATGCTATGAAGACTCAGAAATCAAGTCTTTAAGAAAAAATGCAGTTGTGAGAATGCATCTCATCGACTATAAACGATGTATATCTGCAAGACTAGCTTGCAAGATTAAATCAAAGAAACTAACAAGTGAATAAAGATAGTGACTTGACAGAAGATGAAAACTTTGCAAGCTTTCACTTTCATTTCTTAGCAATTAGTTCTATCATCAATAGAGTGTTATCTTATTATCTTCTACTACGCAGTTTCACATAAAAAGATCTTGTCGTCTTACATCAACAAGATTCATTGAATCTTTATGTCACAGTTGATGATTTGTTAAATGAACTTGCTCAACTTTATGATGATTTCAACAAAAAAACAAACTTTCAAAGAAAGTATGTTAATTTCTCTTAAGAAAAGAGCAAATTCAGCAATTTCTATTTGATGTTTCAACGTCTGTTTTTTTATTTAAAGTATCATGAAAAGCAATTGATCATTGATTTACAAGACAAGATAGTTTATCGTCTTCATGCAGCTTGAAGTAATCAATTGATTCAGTCAGAATCTCTGAATGAAATTCGTGACTATCTGATTCATTTGAACAATGAGCATTAAGTCATGAGTGATATCAAGAAAAAGAAATTTCTGAACAAGATTCAAAAGCAAGTTATGTTTGCTGAAAAATGAGATTCATTGAATCTTTATAAAAAGATCAAAGTCACTATTCTTGTTGATCATTCAAAATTATGTGATGTAAGTTTAATTAACATCAAAGACATTGATTTACAAGCTGAAATTTGTTTCATCTGTTACAAATCAGATCATACTTTTAAAAAGTGCTTTGATTGAACTTCAAGAGTCAATGCATTAGAAAATGATGAGTTTGATTGATTTACATTGAACTCTGAATCAGATTCTGATTTAAAAAACTAATTATCTCTTTCAAAGTTATTAAAGAGATAAAGATCATATTTTTGTGCAGTCAAATCAAAGTTCTATTGAAAGAAAACTATTTTGAAAAGTCATTTCTGATCAATGCTTCTTTTATTTCTTAGAGCAATTCTTTCAATCTTCGCTCTTTAATAGATAGTGATTTCGTCGTTTACATGCTGATACATGACAAGCTAGTCAATAAAATATGTCAGAAACTTGAAATACAATTTATATCATTAGCAAAAAAGAAGTTAATACAAGACTATGATGAGAAGTTAGCTAGAAAGACTATTACTCATAAGATTTTATTCAATTTAACAATCAAAAGTCATAAGAAATTGACTATGTCAATGCTGATAACTGATATTAAGCATCATGAAGCTATATTAAGCAAATTCTGAATGAACAAAAATGAAATATTATTGAACATAAAACATAATACTATCGTATTTTCTGATCAATTAAATATTTCTATTTCGGTTTTTTCAATTTCGTCAAATATGAAGCACTCAGATTGATCGCGATCAACTTCAATCTCTTCAGCAACTCACAGCAAGATCTTAAAGTTTCTTAAGCACTCAGTTTCAATTGTTCAGAAAGAGTCATTCTCAATTCAAAACATAAACATCATCTTTTTTCAAGCACTAGTAAAACGAAAAAAGAAGAATCAGACAGAGATTTTTGTTATGTTCATTAAAAACATTAATAGAAAAATCATCTACAATACTTAATGTAAACTAGATGTCATAGATGTCTTTTCAGTTGATGAAACGACTCAGAATCTAGAAAATATTAAAGTTAAACTATCATTGAAATATCAGAATTTTCTAGACATCTTTGATTGAGCTCAAGCAGACAAGCTATCGTCTCATCATTTGTATGATCATAAGATAAAGCTTACTAGTAACGTAACGTTATTTTGTTGTCGAGCATATTGAATGTCTTTCTACAAGCTTCAGAAAGTAAAGAAACATCTGAACAAGAATCTTTTCAAAAAATTTATAATCTCTAGCAAAGCTTCGTATTTCTCACTCGTTCTGTTCACTTTAAAAGCAAATGAAGATCTATGATTCTGTGTTAACTATCAAAAGCTCAATGCTATTATCAAAAGAAATCGCTATTCTCTATCTTTGATAAATGAGATGATTGACAAAATAGTTGATTGCAAGCATCTGACTTAATTGAATATCATTTTGACTTTCAACAAACTGCGAATGCATTCTGATAGTGAGAATTACACTATTTTTATCATCGCTTTAGAAGCATACAAATCAAAAATGTTATTTTTCAAACTTATTAATGATTCTGTCTCATTTTAGAAGTATATGAATGACATTCTTTGAGACTTTCTAAATGACTTTTGTCAAGTTTATTTAGATGATATTCTGATTTACAGCAAAACTTGATGAAAACATTAACAACATGTCAAGATAATATTAAATCATTTATGAGAAGCTGATTTACAAGTAGATATTTGAAAGTGCAAATTCAACGTAGAAGAAACTGTCTTCTTAGAAGTCATAGTTTTAAAACAAGATCTTCATATGAATTCTATCAAAGTGAAAGTCATAGTCAACTGAACTACGTCGATCAATCTAAAAGAAGTTCAAAGCTTCGTAAGATTTATTAACTTTTATCATTGTTTCATTAAGAACTTCTTGAAGTTAGTCAAATCATTCACTCAGCTGACTAGAAAGAACATGTTTTTTGTTTGAAACAAAGTCTGTGTTCAAGCTTTTGATGATTTAAAGAAACAAGTCAGCTCGATCTCAGTTTTATGATACTTCAATTCAAAGTGACAAACTATTCTGAAAATTGATGCATCTGACTATGTCAAAGATGAAATACTCTCTCAGTATAATGATAAGAATGTTCTTCACTCAATAGCTTTCTACAGCAAGAGCATGATTTTCGCTGAATGCAATTATCACATCTATGACAAAAAACTGCTGATCATTATTTAATGTTTCAAACACTGAAGATTCAAGCTTGAATGCATCAAGTTGCTCATTTAAATGTTTATCAATCATCAGACTTTAAAGACTTTCATGAAAAACAAACAGTTAACTTGACATCAAGTCAATTATCTAAACATTCTGTTTAAGTTTAACTTTCAGATTATTTTTTGATCAGGCAAAATGAACACTAAAGTTAATGCTTTAATCAGAATGTTTCTGATCAACATTTCTGAATCAACTTAGCGTATCAAAGATCGCTATCAAATCATTTTGACATTCAATAAAGTAAATATTCTAACTATCAAATTTGAAGTTGATCTTTATCAATGAGTAAAAGATGTCAACAGAATGAATGAGCTTTGCAATGAGTATAAACAAGCTATAAGTGAAAACAAGCTTAAGCTACATAGCACTGAATTGAAGCATTGCAAGATCGTTGACGACGTTCTGTTTAGAAAAGATTTACTGTGAATTTCTGAGAATATGCATACGAAATTGCTAAAGAAAATTCATGATCAGTCTTTCATCTCTTACTCTGACAATCGAAGAATTATCAATCTAGTTGAACATTTCTACTATTGATCAGATCATCAAGCAACGATTAAACGTTACATTCAAAACTGTCATGTTTATTAACGAAGTAAGACATTTAGAAATAGCATCAATGAACTTCTTCATTCTTTATTAATTTTACAGAAACGCTGAAAAGATATAGCTATGAACTTCATCACTGAGCTATCTCTATCAAAAGATTATAACATCATTTGCACAATCATATGTTGTCTCATCAAGAAACATCACTATGTTCTCTGTCATTGAAGAGACGATAACATCTTAGTCAAAGAAACAATTTGAATCATGTTATGAAACATCTATTGACTTCATGATTTATCTAGTTCTATTGTTTCAAACAAAGACTCTCAGTTCATATTAATCATGTGACAAAGTCTTTGCAAGCAACTAAGAATCACGACTAGTTTATTAACAGCTTATCATTCTGAGATCAATGAATAATTGAAATGAGCTAATCAAGATGTTGAATGCGAACTAAGAATTTACTGCAATTACATGCAGAATGACTGAGCAAAATGACTATCAATGATAGAATTCAGCAAGAATTTCAATATCTTCTTGATCATCTCAATGACTTCATTCTACTTCAATAAGAGTTTTCACTCACGAATGAGTTTCAATTCAGATATAACTGACTATGAAACTACTTGTGAATGTTTTAAAGTTAGAAAAGCAGACAATATTATCATTTGAATGAAAGAACTTCTTATCTTTGATCATCAGCAATTGAAAAAGACGAAGCAGATCATCGAAGCTCAAATCAATAAACATAAACGAGACGTCATTTATGAAGTAGACAACTGAGTTTGATTATTCTCTAGAAATATAAAGATAACTAAATCATGTAAGAATTTGAAAGATAAACAGCTAAAATTCTATTAAATCACTGTCAAAGTTGAGATTTTCTATCATCTTCATTTATCGATAAGCATAAAGCAGCTGCATTTGATGTTCAGTTCAAAGCTATTATGTTCTTATCTTGATGATCTTTTATCAAAACAGCATTCAGAATCATTTAAATCTCTCACTATCAAAGATAATGAGCATTGAGAAATAAATGATATTTTGAACTTTAAATGTTATCAAGATTGAATACAATACAAGATCAAATGAATGAAACTAGATCAAAATAATAAATGATACTATGTCAATAAAGAAGAATTTGAGAGTTTGAAAGAAGTTTTAGTTAAATTTCATAAGCTTTATTCAGACAAGTCACACTAAATTGAAAAACAGTGAAAATTTTTGCGTTTCATTTGTTTTATTCATGTGAACATGAATTTTCAAAGAAGAAAGTAATATTACGAGTGTATTAAGACTAAACAAGGCTGAAGTTTTAATCAATTTGCAATGAACGTAAATGAGTTCTCTGTGTAATAATTAAAGCTAGTCAAGATTTAGTTGAGATCTGACTCAGATTTGACTCAAATATGATTCAGCATCTTTTTTCTTTTCTAGCATCTTCTAATCTGTTAGAGATCAGCATAAAGCGAGTTATATGAGTGTCATTTAACTAATAAATAAATGCTAAGAAAGAAAAGTATCTACAGAAAAGAACTCAATTCTTATATGTGTATTTCTCAGCTTTATGCTAGACTCAATTGAATTAATGTCTTACACATATGATGCAAAGTTTCAATGATATTATCTCTAGATCAGATTCTCACTAGACTCAATTAGAATGAAGTCAGACGAAGACTAAACGAAGAATAAATGAAGACTAGAATCGTAACATTATCTCTTCTTCTTAACTATTCATGTTTGCATGAATGTTATTTCTTAGTGCGCTTTTCTTGAATATTTAATATGAAAGTCATTAATCATCTCTTGAGCATTCATAAATTCGTTGTTGTCAGCGTTATATCAGTTGAGATTATTGTCATAGTTCTTTCATTTGACTTGATATTTATCATGATGTCAGATCATCATTTCAGCTCAGAGCATAAAATATGTCATCAACTCAATCTAGTATCATCAATATCTTAGAAAGTCTTGATTCATTGAACTAAGTCATTAATCTAGTCATCATCATCTTAATTTAGTCACATCAAAATCTGTTTCATGTCTTTGCAATCTTAAGTCATAAAACTGCTGCTCAGTTCTGACATTATTCAATTCATGTATATAAAAGTCAAGTTTTCATTCTTTTCTTTCATTTCTTGTCTTTTGTCTTGTACATTATCTGATGTATTGTTCTGTATTTAGTTCAAGTAATATAATAATCAATTCTTTATATTGATAGAATCTTTAGTTCAGTTTAGTCTTTGACATTATAAAAGATTTACACTTCTTGCTACATTTTTATACATTGAAATCTTATCTAGTTATCTTCTTGCTCAAATGAAGCAATCTCATTGTCTTTTGATCAATGACAAGCGTGTTGTTGAACAGTTCACTCAAAGTATGATTGAAAACTCAGTTGAAGTCTTTCGCACAATGCGCGAGCTTCAAAATTAAGTTCAACAACATGACATCATCATCTTGTTCTCATTCATTGCTTCTAGTTCTTCAATCTATCAAGAATTGAATTCTCAGTTTCTTGTAATGATAACTCAGATCATTGCACAAACTCTGCACAATCAATCTTTCTTCATCATTCAAGTTGTTACGAGTGTGTTGAAATTGAATAGAGTTTTCTAGTCAACAAGCTCTAGAAGTTTTGACTTATGTTGAACTTCTAGTCTCAACACTCTATTCTAGCGCTTTTGATACTCAAGCAAACCTGCTTCGCTCTCTTTGTTTTGCTCTACTATAGATACAGCTCGAAATTTCTCTTTGATTTCTTCTGTATTCTTAATATTCTAGTTATAGCTATCTTTATTGATCAAACATTCTATTCAGCTACGCACTATCTCGCTGCAGTGTGGTTAGATTCTAGGCATGATCTCAACATTATATTAAGAATTCGTTTATCACATGATATCAATTTCATTATTCATTCAAGCTACTTAACAAACAACGAAACGAGTATAAAGAAATTTGTTTTATCTGATGATCGACGCAATTGAAAGACAGAACAACATCAGAGAGTCAATAGAATCAACGACAAGACTGTTTGAATTGCTAGAGAATCTATCGCTCATTAAGTACACACAGTTCACTTGATTAAGAGAATCACGATAAAGAATCTTCGTGAATTGCTCTAGAATCAACTCATTCTCATGAAGCAGATGAGTAAAAATAAGCTGTTCAACTCATTTCTTTCCCTCTTTGCCTCGAATCAAGCTTGTGAATCAGGTGAGTCAAAACAATCTGTGTCGTCAGATCAAATTAGTGAGTCTGCTACTACAAATGACGTTCTCATAGTGAGTTTGCTACAATAACACTCTTCGTCAATGCAATGATCTATCTATCTTCATCGTCTTATCTATCAGTGAATCTGATTCTACGTTCACATGCAAATAGTGAGCCTGCTACAATGACAAGTCGAAAGTTGATCTCTTTAATGAGCAAGTCGACTAGTGAGTCTGCTTCAATGACACTCTTCGTCAATGCAATGATCTATCTATCTTCATCGTCTTACCTATCAGTGAATCTGATTCTACGTTCACATGCAAATAGTGAATCTGCTACAATGACAAGCCGAAAGTTGATCTCTTTGATGAGCAAGTCAACTAGTGAGTCTGCTTCAATGACACTCTTCGTCAATGCAATGATCTATTTACTCTCATTGTCTGATCTACCAGTGAATCGATCTACCTTGCGTTCACGTGCAACTAATGAGCCTGCTTCAATGATCACTTTATTTCACATAGTGAGTCTGCTACAATAGACATTTGACGAGTTGATTTGAATCAATAGAAAGATTGATAGAAAAGCAGACATTAAGACTCTACATCAGTGCTATGAACTACACTACAAGTCATAGAGACATGACTTTTAAAGAGAAGAAGATAATGTTATGAGTGTGTTGAGATTGAATAAAGTTTTCTAGTCAACAAGCTCTAGAGGTTTTGATTCATGTTGAATCTCTAGCCTCAACACTTTATTCTAGCGCTTTTGATACTCGAGCAAATCTGCTTCGCCCTCTTTGTTTTGCCCTACTATAGATACAGCTCGAAATTCTTCTTTGATTTCTTCTATATTCTTAATATTCTAGTTATAGCTATCTCTATTGATCAAACATTCTATTCAGCTACGCACTATCTCGCTGCAGTGTGATTAGATTCTAGGCATGATCTCAACATAAGTCTTTGTGAATTCTGTTGCTATCTTAATCTTCATTAGATTTGAAAAGCTTTTCAACATATTTGAATATGAGAAAGACAAAGATCATTTGAATGTCTGAAAGCAGAGTCTGATACAGCGCATGAATGTAAACAATGATCATTATTTCTCTCATTGAGTCAAGATTGTTTATGTCAAGTCACGACTCATCATAGATAAGAAGATTCATAATTTAATGAATTAATATCGAGTCAATGATCTTTGTATCATTTTCATCTTTGCAAATTGATGACACAAGTTGCATCATTGCTGTAACAATTCTTTCAAGTTGAAAGATGCTCAACTATATTTTCGCAAAACTTTGAAGCAAGACACAGATAGCTTTATTGACTATTACAATCTTTTCTATCAGAAGAAAAAACGTTTCTTAATGAAAAACTTCTCATTGATTGACTGTATGAAACGCAATGTCAATTATATTACTCAAGTTATCATCTTCTTCTGACAAAATCTTGATGAAATTCAATCATTCATCTTTCATTAATGAATTCAAGCATTTTTTGAAATCAATGAAGAGCTTCAACAGCTTAAGCATCATTAATCTCACTTCATTGTCTTCTTCTCTGTTTCACTCGTCAAAGTCAAGAGCATCTTTGCATTAACTAGTAATTCTTTGAATTCTAGAATTATCACTTTTGTGACTGTCATTTTGACAATATTCTCGTCTCTTTCTCTCTTGTTTCTCAATGAATCAATGAATCTAAGCTTTGTCATTATTATCATTCAAGATAAAATTCTAATTGTTTCTAAAATCAAGAAAATCTGCAACAAGTGAAAGCTGTGTTACTACTGCAAATTGCAACATTTGAGCAAAATCACTAAAGAATGCTCAAATAAGAAGTTCTTCACTTTGCATATCATAAATATCAACAATAACAACGTCATCAGCATAGATGAAAAAGTCTCATTGTATTTGAAAAAAGTTTAGTTTCTGAGCTAAGTCGCGTTCAGAGATCTGTATACATATCATCTTGTTTACTAGCATCAATCTTTTCATCTTCACTTCAATCATATAGAAAGTTTTTCGCTAAATCTGTCTTAAAACTCTTTGAATTCAATTCAATATTCAAAGATAGTCACATGATAGTATTCTGTATTCTTCATCAAGCTCAATCTAGAGTTTCTGCTCTCGCTCTGATTGACAGTAATGTCTTTGCTTATGTTTTTATGAATAAATCATTCATGCAACAACATCGTCTTTTCTTGCATCTGTTAACTTATTCTCACAGACTTTGAGAATTGAATGATCAAGTTGTTCTAATCAATGACATTACTCATGTTATCAAGTTCACAATGATTCTCAATGAACATGTTGAAAGACTATTCTTTTATGTCATTGAATTAAATCAGTATTTCATCATCATGAGTATTTCATAACTTCATCATCACTTCATGTACATTAATTTTGAACACAATACTCTTATCTTGTTCTCACTCTTCTGTTTTAATCATTGTTGTCAATTTCTCGTCAAGATTTATGATCTCAATTAATCAGAAGAAAATATCTTTCTTGAAGTTAAAGAAGTAACTTCAACTCAGTTTGCTCGTAAGAAGCAATTCAGTCTTCAGTTCGCTCTTAAAGAGTAATTCAGTTCATAAATTGTTCAAGAAGAATCATTCAGTTCTCAATTCACTCTTAAGAAGCAATTCAGTTCTCAGTTCGCTCTTAAAGAGCAATTCAGTTCATGAATTGTTCAAAAAGAATCATTCAGTACTCAGCTCACTCACAAAGAGCAATTTAGTTCTCAATTCACTCAGAAGAAGCAATTCAGTTTCTCGTTTATTCACAAGAAACAAATCTCGTTCAATCTCATTCATCATTTAAAACAAGAAGTTTCTAGTTGTATTCTTTAAGTCATTCAAAAAGAATACTCTTCTAAAATTAAGTGTTGCAATTCTTTTTCTTCTAGAACTTTTAATGTCTTTCAAGCAGATTAATGCAATCAATCTTCTACACAACTTGACATAGTTGAGTTGAAAGCTCAATGCTTTGATCAAGCTACTTGCGACAAAGACATTGAAGTATTTAGCATTACTTTAAAGAAAATCGATGACTTTCTAAATCTTGATTCAGTCTTGTCTAATGAATCAAAGTTGCATGACGTGACTTTGTCAGCTCAGTCTTCATCTCGCTTCAAGAATAACATCTATGCTAAAAATCACAGTTGAAGTCTTCATTAAATGAAAAAGAAAATTTATTTGATTACATTCACAACTTAAGAAGATCTTGAGATTTATTGACAAAGCAAGAATGTTGATTCAGTTACAATTCTTTCGCTCAGATACTTTAAGTTTCTAGACGTCTTCTTTAAGAAGAACGTCAATATCTTGTCTTTACATTGAGCTCATGATCATGTCATACATCTTAAAGAAGATGCTCAATTTTCAATCTTTGCTTTGTACAACATGAGTTGTGATGAAATTCTAAAACTTCAACGTTACTTAAATGAAAATCTGAGCAAAGAATTTATTCAAGTCAGTCACTTTCAAGCAATTATTTCTGTTCTCTTCATCAAGAAATTCGAAGAAGAACTTTGCTTCTGCATGAACTATTGAGATCTGAACGCTATCATCATCAAAAATCGATATTCTTTGTCTTTGATCTCAGAAACGCTGAATCATTTAAATCAAGTCAAAATTTTTATTAAGCTTGATATCATCTTTGCATTCAATCATCTTTGAATCAAAGAAGAAGATGAAGCTTTCATTGTCTTTCGCACTCAATTTGAATTATTTGAGTATCTAGTCATGCTCTTCAATTTATGCAATGAACTCATCTCATTTCAGAAGTATATCAACAATACTTTTCATAAACATTTAAATAAGTTTTATATTGCTTATCTGAATGATATCTTAATTTATTCAAACAATGAACTTGAGCATGAGATTTATGTCAAACTCATTCTGCGAAAGCTGCAAGAAGCAGATCTTCAGATGAATATAATCAAATGCAAGTTTCATGTCACTTAAGTTTCATATTTAAAATTGATAATCATCATCAAAGAAATTAAGATGAATTCATTCAAGATAAACATCATTGTTAACTGATTTACATTAATCAACGTTAAAGACGTTCAGAGTTTTCTAGATTTTGCAAACTTTTATAAAAGATTTATCTACAACTATAGCAGAATAACTAACTCACTCACTCATTTCATCAGAAAGATCAAACTCTTTATCTGATTTCAGAAATGTCAGAAGACATTCAACATTCTTAAGAAAGCATTCACTTTCAATGTTATTTTATGTCATTACAATTTAGATCACAAGATTGTGATAGAAATCAATGCTTCAAACTATGTGTTCAAAGACATTCTCTTATAGTATGATGAGAACGAAGTTCTTCATTCAGTCACTTACTTTTTCAAGAAGCATAACTCAGTCGAGTGTAACTACAAGATTTACGATAAAGAACTCATGATCATTGTTTGCACATTCAAAGAATGACGCTCAGAGCTCAAAGACTTTATCTGTTCTGTCAAAATGATCATAAATCACAAAAATCTTAAGTATTTCATATCAATTAAGCAGTTGAGTCATCATTAAGCTCATTGAAGTGAGTTTCTGTCTAAATTCAACTATTGCATCACATATCATCTTGACAAGATCAATGATAAATTGAATGCTTTAACACGTCACTCAGAAGATTTTTCTAAAAAGAGAAATACATTCAATTCTTGACATCAATATCAACATTAAACAATTCTGAAAATTCATATTTTAGATTTCAAGATTGTTAAGAATCTCATATTCAATGCTCTTGACATTAAAGTCATGATGTTTCAGTCACAAATCATCATCTTAGATTCAGTTCAGTTACATCTGTTCTCAGTCTTTTTAGTTCTTTCACTGACTTTAGCTCTCATGAATTTAGAAGTCAAAGAATTCAACGTTGAAGACGTTAAATTTCATCTAAAATCTCAGCTAGATTAAGACATCTTGAATCTTGATGAAGATTTTGCTGATACTTTCATTCAGACATTGTGAGAACAAGTTGAAGTCAATGACATGTTTGCAGTTCAGATAATCAAAGCGCTTTGCAATGAAGCACGTCATCATAACAAGATTTTTCTAGTTGAGTGTGAAAAACATGAGAATCATCTGTACTTTCAAGAGAGAAGATATGTATTCAACTTCAATAAACTACGTCTTTGTATTATTCAGCTCGCTCACGACAGTGTCATCAATGATCATTCAGAAAGAGTCAAGAGTTATGAATTGATCAGTTGAGTTTATTGATGACTCAACATATATAAGTATGTTCAGCGCTTCGTACGAAACTGTCATGTATGTACATGTTTCAAGTTCTTTAGACAATGAATTCAAGAATGATTGTATTCTCTTTCAGTTCTTGAACGTCGTTGATGTGATGTCTTCATGAACTATGTAAATTCTTTATCGCTCAGTATCTTCATGAATATCACATATAAATATGTGCTAGCCTTCGTTGATCATTTTAGCAAAATGAGACATTTAGTTTTTATCATCTCTATGAAAGTTGAAGAAGCTATCAACAGCTTCTATGCTCATGTTTGAAAACATCATGATTTACTCAAGTTCTTCATGTCTGATCAAGACACACAATTCATCTTCGATGTCTGAAAGCACATATGTAAAATGCTGAAGATAAACATCAAGTTATTTACAGCATATCATCTTGAGATTGATGATTAAATTGAGAGATTCAATGCTGTCATGAAGCATTATCTTTGAGTCTATGTCAACTACATGCAAGATGACTGAGCTAAGTGACTTCTTAAAGTTGAATTTGCAATCAATAATACATCTTTGTCAATCATTCTAGCATTCTTCTTCTTGATTAATATGAATCAGAATTTACATCTAGACTTCAAGCTTCTTGAATCTCTGTCAGAGAATCTTATGTTTCAAGCTTGAGACAAGTTAATCAATGTTGAAGAATTCATCAAGAAGATGAAAGAACTAACTGATCATTTACATGATGAAATGCTCATAGCTTAAGTTATTTATGAGTTCAATGTCAATCTCTTTCGTTGTTCTTGTTCTAAATACTTCATCGAAGATGAAGTCTGACTGAATGCTTGCAATCTCAGCATTGCTCGTCTCACTATCAAGTTAAATGATCATAACGTTGAATTCTTCAAGATCAAGTGTATCTTTGAGCAAAATTCTCTGATCATTGAGTTAAATCTTTCAACATTTATGAAAGTTTACTCAATCTTTCATGCTATTCTTCTGAGTCACATTGCAAATGACTCTCTTTTAAATCAACATCAGAAATCTTGAGAACTTATTATCATTGAAAACGACGAAAGATTCTGATATGTAAATAGCATATTAAACTTCAAGCGTGATAGATGCTACAATTCATCTTTGCTCAAGTATTACATTGATTGAGAAAATCACTTTTCTACTTGAGAATCTTTCAATCTTCTAGATAACTGTGAGCAAGCACTCAATGAATTTTATCTCATCAATTCTGTCATCAAAGAATCACATGTAATATCATGTACAATGTTTCAATGTCAATGTCAAGAACTTTAAGTTTAATATTCATCATCGATTCAGCTTAAACATCTTGCTCAGATGTATTCTTGCTTCGTCAATGCTTCATCACTATAAAATACGTCTCGCTTTATCATGTCTTGTCTTCATCTCATTCTGTCTCGCTCAAATCTGACTCAGATATGACTCAGATGTATTTTCATCTCATCAATGCTTCATCACTATAAAATGCATCTTGCTGTATCTCATCTCATCTCATCTCATCTAGTTTCAGTTCTTGTCGTTATCTTTAATTCTTTCTCATCTCGTCTCGTTCTCATCTTGTCTTATCTACATCTCATCTCATTTAGTTTCAATTCTTGTCTCATTTTGTTCTCTTTATCATCTTGCAGAAGCTCAGTCTTTAAGAGAAAAGCTACTGTCATAATGTCAGATCATCATCTCAGCTCAGAGCATAAAATATGTTGTCAACTCAATTTAATATCATCAATATCTTAGAAAGTCTTGATTCATTGAACTAAGTCACTAATTTAGTCATCATCATCTTAATTTAATCACATCAAAATCTGTTTCATGTCTTTGCAATCTTAAGTTATAAAACTGCTGCTCAGTTCTGATATTACTCAATTCATGTATATAAAAGTTGAGTTTTTATTCTTTTCTTTCATTTCTTGTCTTTCATCTTGTACATTATCTGATGTATTGTTCTGTATCTAGTTCAAGTAATATAATAATCAATTCTCTATATTGATAGAATCTTTAGTTCAGTCTAGTTTCTGACAGTATTGAAGTCATCTTTGATATCGTCAAGAGTTCAATATATCATCAATTTCTCATTCATCTTCATCGTTTATCACTATTAATTTCGAGAATTCATTCTTCTGATCAGACAGAGAGTCATTGACTGCAGAACGAAGAAGCTCTGAATGAAATACATCATGTATACACATAGTATCTGATAGTTTCAATTTATAAAAGAAGTCAACAGAATCTGTGATCTTGAATGAATCAAGCATCTTGTCATTTAGCTTTTTGAAAAGTCTCGCTGTAATGATGTTTCTTTCATTCAGAAACATCTTTGATTCGATTTTGTAATTGACTTTCTTTCTATGCTTATTAGTTTGATTCATCATTTGTTTTCATGTTTTGATCAAAGCTTCACAAGCGAAGATTAATATCTTGTTCATTTGTTCAGATATATTCTTGACTCAATCAATTTGCAAGCGTTCGCAAGTGCTTTCATACTCGATAATGTCAGAATTGAAGCTCATATGAGAATAAAAGTTCTTGTTCATAAAGAAAAGAATCAAGAAAATGACTGAGAACAAGACGTTATTGTCAACAAACTCAATCATGAGTAGTAGTTATTTAGATCAGTCATTCTGCATATATGAACAGAAGAATCAAAGATATCACTTGATGTTCTGATTAACTCATTCGCTTTGATCATTGATTTGAGAATGATAGACGATGAACAATTGAAGAAAAATGCTCAGTCGTTTGCAAAGAAACTTTCATAGTATAAAGATGAATTGCAAATCTCGATCAGATACTATGAAGCTTAATAAATCATGAGTTCAATATATTCATTGAGTCAGCATTTCAGCTGTTTTTTCGACAGTGATATCTTCATCATCAATGATGCAAGAAATATAATGTCTTTCTTTTAACAATCTGCAGATGATTGTCAAAATAGCGTTGTACTTGCTTGAATCAGATAAATTAATAATGAAGTTCATTGCTATGTCTTGTCATCGCTGTTCAGATATTGATAAAGATTGAAGCAAGTTGTTTGATTTATTTCTAGATATCTTTAAACGTTGACAGATATAGCAGTTTCAAATATATTGATTTATCGTTTTTCGCATGAATGATCAATAGTAGTTTCGCTTTATGACTTTCACAGTTCTAAGAATATCAGAATGATCAACTGATGATTGATCATGCATTTCACGAATCAGATTCATTTGTAGCAGCTCATTGAACAAAACTCATAGCTGATTATCATGATATAAGATTTTATTCTGAGTTCAACAATTCTTTAATTTGATATCTTTATATTGTGCTTTATCTCTTGCTATTGCTTCGCGAAGTAGCATACAATTCTCGTCAATCTCATTAGTCTCAAGAATCTGTTTATAAATTGATTCACTGATGTTTTTCTTTAGATCAGCAATTTTCATTCAATTTAAAGTCAAAATAGTAGTTTGTTGATAATAAATGTGCTCATCTTCTGAATCTCTGAGCATGACGTCAGCTTGATGAGTTAATGCATTGATCTTGATGTTCTGTTTGTCAGATTGATACATTATTCTGAAGTTGAAATCAGCAAACTTCTGAACTCAGCGCATCTGACGTCTGCTCAGCTCTTTATCTTTCATCAATGAGATGAGCGCTTGATGATCAATGAACATCTTGATAGAAATGTCAGTTAACTTCAGTTCAAGTCATCAGTGTTCAAATGCTCAAATGATGATCAGAAGTTCTTTATCATATATTTCATAGTTGCATTCAGCAGAAAACATGTTCTTGCTATAGAAGACAATTGAATGTAGTACTTCTTCGTCATGATATTGAGAAAAAACTTCATCATTGACGTAGTTGAATGAGTCAATTTCAAGAATAGTCTCATAAGTTTAATCAAAGTGACGTAGTATAAAAGTCTTGATCATACATCTCTTTATATGATTGAAGATAATCTGACAAACTTTATTTCATTCAAATATGATTTTTTTTGAGTAAGTTGAATCATTGAATGAACAATCTTCAAAAAGTTCTTAATAAAGCATTGATAGAAATTGCAGAAGTCAATGAAGAACTGCATCTGAATGAGATTATTGAGTGTAGATCAATCAATGACTGCTTGCATCTTTCGCAAGTTCATTTTCAATTCTTCAATTGATATTAAGAGTTCTAGAAAGATAGTTTTCTGAACATGAAACTCGCACTTGTTGATATTTATCTGTAGATCAGCTTCTTGTAGTTTATTCAAAATCAATCATACATGTTGCTTGTGTTTCTTTAAGATCTTGCTGTAAATGATAATGTCATCTAGATAAATCTGACAAAACTGATGTAAATATTTGAACAACACGTCGTTCATATAGTGTTGATAAAACGTTGATTTGTTGATTAATTCAAAGAGCATTACATGATATTTGTATGAGTCGAAGAAGATAATAAAGATAGTCAAATCTTCGCTATCTGAGTGCATGCATAGTTTGTTGAACGCGACAATGATGTTTAATTAAGTCAGATACTTGCTTTCTTGTATATGAGTGAGAGTCTCATCTATCAATGACAAAGAGTAATGATCTCATTTGATCAAAGCATTGAGTTTTCTGTAATCAATGCAGAAACGCAAACTATCGTCTTTCTTTTTGATGAACAAGATGAGCGAGACGTATAATGCGAAGTTGAAGAAAATGAACTCTTTGTTTAAATGATCAGTCAGATACTTTTTTATCTTCTGAAGCTTGTGATTGAACATCTGATATAGTCTGCTTCGAGAGAGCATTTCTTCATCAATCAACTCAATTTTGTGATCATAGAAATAATGCAATGATAGCTGATTGATTATTGCTCAATCAAAAACATCTAGATAGTTGTGATATTCAAAGAAAAGCTTAATCTTGACTTGCTCAAGAACTTCAGCGTGAAAAAGCTCATGCAGATTCACTTCTTCAGACTTGTTTTCAACTGTAGTTATGAGTCAATCGATTTTTAAGATGATAACAGCAAAAATCTTGATGTCTGATTGTTTGACTAACATTCTATATATCGCTGTCTTTATCATTGCTATGTTCATTGAACTGAAAGAGAATGATTTCAGACTAAACGTTAATTTAGAATTTTTGATGTTAATTAAAGTCGCGTTACATGATTTTAACTGTTCAATTAGTTTAACTGACTTCTCATTGAACTCACTGAAAAAGAGTGATTTCAGACTGAGTTGAGATGTAGTGAAAAATCTCTTCAGTATATGAGTAGAAGTTAAACTCTTCTGCTTCGTGATTGTTTTGTTGCTTGAGAGTAGAACAATTGATTTTTGACTAGAAGTGAAATTCGAAAATTGAAGAAAATTGATTTGCATATCAATTACTAGATCAATTTTGTTTATTCATGTTTTTTCAAGAATCATTTGATGTTGATCTAATCAAGTGATTAACATAGAAACTGTATCAATCATATGATCTTGAACAGTCAGATTCAAATAAATGACATGAGTAATGAGTTTCTTAGCATAATGATCGTTGAATTCTCGAATTGACTTTGCTTTGATCAAAGTCAGAGACTTGATTTGCAACTGATCACAAACAATCTGCGTGATCACTTCATCAATGAATAAATAGTCAGCAGCTTTGATGTCAATTAATGACTTCAATAAGTAACTAATTTTATTGCTAGATAGACTGATCGCGTTGAGTCAAGTATTCAACTTAAAAAGTGTTAAGTTGAGTTGAAATTTTTTTGAAAAAGTGTTGAATCAAATTGAGAAGTTGAACTTAAGCACTTGAGTTGAATTGAGAAGCTTGTTTCAACAACTCGACTCAAAAACTCGACTTAATTCAACAAGATATTAGATAAATGTAAATAGCTTGATTGAACAGTTTACATGATTTTTCTTCATGACTTTCTATCATGTTTTTTCGTCATGACTCTCTATCAAAGTCAAACAATCTTCATGTTTTCTCATCATATTTCTCGTCATGTTTCTCTTCATGTTTCTCTTTATGTTTCTCTTCATGTTTTTCTTTATGTTTCTTGTCATGACTTTCTATCAAATATTTCTACCAAACAGTCTTCATGATTTCTCGTCATGACTTTTCTTCATGACTTTTCTTCATAGCTTCTCTTCATGACTTCTCTATCATAGCTTTTCTTCATAGCTTTTCTTCATGACTTCTCTATCATGACTTCTCTATCATGACTTTTCTTCATGACTTTTCTTCATGACTTTCTATCATATAGTCTTCATGTTTCCCGTCATGACTTCTATCAAAAAGATAATGCAAAAAGGTAATGCAAAAGCAAAAAATCGGAAAAATTTCTATATTTAACTCTCTTGATGTCAAGCTCAAGTTCTTGATGAGTTGAATTGAGTTGACTCAATTTTCAGTTGAATTGAGTTGAATTGAATTGAGTCGAATTCAAAATGTTAATTCGAAACTCAACTTGATGATCAGTCTATTGCTAGAAAGTATACATTCAGTAGTCAAAGATTCAGAAGCAAAAGAATCATCTGACATGCTCATCGTTGAAGAAATTAACACATTCTTCATCACGTCTTTGATGAAAGTCTCTAGTTTTTTGTCTTGCTATCTTCAAAAGAAGACATTTTCTCATTCTTTTTATTCTTCGAAATGATGATTTCATGTAAATGAAAGATGAAGACTTGAGAAGCAGAAGTGTTGATCTTGTTCTGAGAGCAGTTCTTTGACAAGTGACTTGAAGTCTTGTAAGTATAGCAGATGATAGATGATCTTGCTGATTTAGAGATAGAAGAAATGATAAACTTAACATAATCAATTATCAAAGTCATCATTGATAATGAAGTAGCAGCACATTTATCAGATATGACAGTGACTTTAATGATGATAGTGTAACGTTTGTTGCATAGCTGATAGTTGACTTGCTGTTTATTATTCACACTCTGAAGAAAGATTCTTAAGCGAGTGAGCGAAGTAAAATTCTTTGAACAGACTGATAAAGTGTTTTGCAAGTGATTATTGATTTTACTCTGAAGATTGTTCATCAGAGTGCAATCATCATAATCGAGATAGCTGAATAGCTTCATAAAGTTGAAGTAAAAGACATTGAAAGACTTGTCTGCTTATCTCAGAGCGTTGTATTCACGTCAAGACTTTCGATTCTTATTCAGTTCATCATATATTTCTTTCAAATAATCGAATAACTCGTAGATTAAAGTGAATGAATTCAAAGAATCAAAATAACGTCAAGCGAAGATGTGTTTTGCAGCATCATCTTCTAGTCTAAACATCATGTAAACAATACAGATAGTCTCATTATTGAATTGATCAACATTGATAATCAGCTTGTTATTCATCTTGTTTCTTCAGTCTTCTCAAGTCAATTCATCTTCATCAGTAAATACAGATGAATTCGAAAATTTGTAGAATCAATGACGTTTATTTTTGAATGAGATGAATTTAGTAGATGTCTCTCGTCAAGTATAATTCTTGATAGAAGCATGTGACTCAATATCTTGTTGAGATAGATGATTTGTAGTAGATCGAGACTCAGTAGACTGTCGAGATCGAGATTAATCAGCTGAACGCTGTTTCTTTTTTAGACTCAATACTTTCTCTTATAGTTCAATGATAGTCTCTTCTTGAGTGTCTATTGTCGTTTAATTGATCTTTAGCTCATTAAGTTTCTTGATGTGATCGACTTGTAGATCGATTCATTGCTCGTTGAGTTTCAAAGTCATGTTTCATTTATCTCTTAGTTTGATCAGCATCTTGATGATCTTATCTGATTGATTGATAGCTCATTGACGAAGTTGTTGACTCATGTTGATGTTTCATGAGATAGCAACATTCTGAGATTTCGCTGAAGCATTGAAAGAAATAAGAGAAACTCGTCTACTAGTAATGCTTTTAAGCAGATGAGCTGTTTATGACTCAACTGACTTGTTGTCACATATTATGATGAGAAGATAAAGATAGATTTGATTATGATAAAATTGAGTGATTGATTTGATAAATTTGAATAAATTTAATGAAAGTAATTCAAAGAATTTCTTGCGAATTTTCTGAATAAACGAAGTAGATTATTTCGTATCATCTACATGTTGATAGTAAAGTAGTTGATTAGCATTTATCTACTGTTAGAGATCAGCATAGAGCGAGTCATATGAATGTCATTTAACTAATAAATAAATGCTAAGAAAGAAAAGTATTTACAGAAAAGAACTCAATTCTTATATGTGTGTTTCTCAGCTCTGTGCTAGACTCAATTGAATTAACATCTTACACATATGATGCAGAGTTTTAATGACATCATCTCTAAATCAGATTTTCGCTAGACTCAATTAGAATGAAATCAGATGAAGAGTAAACAAAGAATAAACGAAGACTAGAATTATAACATAATCAGCTTTTATTGTCTTTTAGACAAACACACTTCTTTGTGTTACGAGTGATCAACAGATTTCTATGACAAACATATTTCTTTGTGTCATAAACATTTTTCAAATCAACATCTTTCTTATGTTTCAACACGTCTTCTTTGAGACTAGCGTCGATCTGAGTAACTACTATATAAAGCATGTTTCTCTTGTCTTTTGTATCTTCTTTCTTCTGTATTCTTAAAGTTTTAGTTATAACTATCTTTATAAATTAAACATTCTAGTCACGCATGCACTTTGATTAGTTTTTAGACACGATCTCAACAGAAAACACGTTCTGTAAAGAGTTCAGAATTAGCAGTGACAAAGCTCTTTAATCATTGATTTAATAGCATGTTATTTTGCTTATTGAATTTTTCTTGAGTCTTGTCTTCAGTCTTCTGATTTTGCTTCTCAATGATCTCAAGATTCAAAATTCTAGCGTTGATGTAGTGATTTTTGAAACGTGTGACATGTTCATGTTAATGACAAGCAGCTAAAAGTAAATCTTCATTAGTACTTTGAAGAAGAACAGACGTAGCATAAACAGATTTGCATGTCTTAACAAGCTTTTTTAAAGCTTGAGCTTCAGCAGCAGAATCATCGTTGTTGATCATTTGCTTCATGAGCATGTTCATCTCAATAACGTTGAATGAAATGAATGATATTGAAAATGATACATCGCTTGAACTTTGAATTGTGATATCTAAAGAAGTGATAGAACGAGATTTGATGATGATAGAAAGCTTTAATAGAATGATAATACAATCTAAAGATGCTAAATCAGATTTGACTCAAGCACTCTGTATGTTGCTTGTCATCAAAGCAATCTTTCAAGCTTGCAGATACAATTTTATAAAATTTAACTTGTCAATTAAATATTCAGCATTCAATTAAGTAAATGCTTTGAGCTTCAGCTTGTAAATAATGATCAATGACAGAAAGACTTTTACATTCAGAGATTGAAGCAGATCAATAAAATGTGAAGAAAGATATAATAAAATGATGTGATTCTTCTTGCAAAACATGATTGCTTTGCTAGTTAAATAAGAGACGTGTTTATTAATTATCAAAAGATGAAACTTTTCTTGTTATCATTTTGCTGATTCAGATTCAAAGCATTTCTGAAGTCAATCAAGATTGATTTCGTTGCTGATTCACTCATTATCACTGACAGCTATGTGATTTTTCTTTGCTTCTTCTACATCTTTTACATTCTTCAAAGCATTGAATCAGATCTTCAGATGCATTTTGTCTTTAAAGATGAATTAAACTCGTAGAATCACTTTGTCAGAACTCACATACTTGATAAGTGAGACTTACTTTCAATTATTATCTTGAGTCATTGTTGATAGTTACTCTTTGAAACATATGACTCTGCATTTGCTCACTATTTTCATGATGAAGTCTTTTTCATTCATGTTGTAAATGTTTGAAGATTGTATATCATAGTTTTCAAGAATCTGAGTATGTAAATTAAATCAGTCATTGATCAGCTCTTCATTATGCATAGCAGCACGCTCTTTATTCAATGCTTAACTAAACACGAAAGTCAACTTCGTATGATGTTATAGAAATCTCTGTATTCAATTGATATTCAAATCATTGTTTTGTTGACTACTTCAAAGCAACTTCATTGTCATGAATTAAATCTGATTGACTCGTGATTTTTTATTTTTTTTATTTCTTTATTAAGTGCATACAGTTTATGACTATGACACTGTCTAGACGTTGTATGTATGTTAGATTACATGTATCTTGATCAAAGTCGCTGCTTTATATCTTTTCATTGATTAATCACATCGATAGTATTGACTCGTGATGATCAGTCTCAGAAGATCATAAGTAGTATTCAATCAGTCAAAGTCTTCTCTTATTTGAAGATGAGTCGCTGATATTACTGATGAGAGATCTGAGAAGATTCAGAATCATTGATATGCTCTCGAAGTGTAGATTTTGCAATGTCATGCTGACGAGCAATCTTTCAAAGTGAAAGCTTGAATACATTGTTTTGATAAACTGTAATAGCTAATTGAAGACGCTCTTGCCTAGTCGACTTCAAATGCTTCTTCATGATGATGTGATTGACGTTCAAAATGATGAAGCATCTGAAAATAAAAAAAAATAAAAAAATAAAAAATCGCTTTACCTATTATGTACTAGCGTGCGCGGAAACCCCGTTTATTCCTTTAATCGCTGTCGAAGAATCACTTTTAGCGTATTCGCTTAATTGATCAATAGAAATCATAGAATATCACTCAGAACTGATTTTATTGATGCTATTCAGATGCTATTGTGATATGCAGCTCAACAAGAATCGTCTTTACATAGAGAGATATCACAAATATCACAGTCAAAGATAGAACGCTTTTCTCGCTTGCTATCACCTAAATTTGATGTAATTTCATCGAGAACTTGTCGATTTCTAGATCTGACTGGTCTGTCTATCTTCTTGCACTCACGACAGTTCTCAAGGCTCTTTCTTCTGCAGATTTGATGATTATCTAAACGTATCATTGAACGTTCAATTGCAGATTCAATTGACGTTCTTTTTCGCTTCAGAAATCATCTTTCAGAGATCTGAATAAAATCTGTAGTCAGAGTCGTTCTGAATTTGCTATGAACAGTGTATTTAGCCTTCTTCGAAACCTCTGAATGCAAAGAGAGTTTATAGACATTGATCACACTGATTTCAATCAAGAACTCGTACAAGGCCTTATGTTCTTCTGATCTACATCGACGATTGTATGCATAGAAAGCTCGTAGCTAATCAGCCTGATCGACAGCTTTCATGTAGTGATTATAGACGTCATCAAAGTTTGAAATCGAAAGCATTGCACAAGGTTTATCATCGAATGAAGCTCTTGCAGTCTTAGCACTGATAGATGTTTTAGAAGATCTCTTTCTATCGCGAATGATGTAGGCCTGACCGTCAAACATAGTCGATTGAAACAAGACGATAGCGTTGTCTTTTCAGACGAATTGCATGATCTGATTATCAGAGGTGACCATCATTTTAAGCTCTTTTCAGAGTATCTTATCCCGTTTCTTGTCTTGAGTCTTCAGTTGAACAAATTCCTTGTAGATTTCGGAGTTTGAACGAGCTGTGTCGATGGCTTCGTAGCCTCTTTTTCGTAGATATAATAGAAGCTTGTGACTCGTGAAGAGATTGTCTAAGAACACTTCGTAGGCGTAGTCTGATTGCTTAGGCAATTGATCAAGAAGATCTGCTATCATCGTGACTGTTTTATTACTTTCTAGTTCCTTTGAAACCTTGACATTCAAAGGTTCTTTGCCACGCTGATGGTAGATTCAGGCTAGAACGTAGTCTTCGTCAGCTACCACCCAGATCTTGTAGCCTTCAGGAGTGAATTTCGTGGGTATGGTAAGCGTATCATGCGATCGGCCCTTGAATCGCTGCATTACTTCATCTACAGTCACGAATCGGCCAGGTTTCCAGTGTTTTTTGCATGCCTCTTCGAGCAAGGTATTAATAGGCTCTGTCTGATGGAGAAAAGTCAGTTTTCTCAACTAATTTAGGTGAGAAACACATATAATTTAGATGAGAAACACACTTACTCTCTGAAAGACAGCGTTATCTGATCTGAATTTTGATTTATAGTCGGAGAAATACAAATTTCGATCAATATTTTCGTATCTGTTCAGAGCCATTGCTTCTCGAATCAACGGATGAAGAGGCTTATTTAGCTTGATATTTCAGTAGTCAGAAACTTGAGGTTCTTTATGAAGACTCATATAGATGCGTATTTCAAAGTATGCCTTCAGTTCTAGCTCATCTGTGTCCGGAAATGATCTGGCTTTAGGACCTCTTTCTTTCCCCCATCTGTGACTTTCATTGACGTATATATTGGTGTGTTTTGCTATCGTTTGAAGCATTTCGGAGGAGAAATAGAGACCCCATAGGCTCGCAGCATCTAAAGGGCTGATATCTGGGGGTATATTGACCCAACTGACGTTTGGAGGTATCTGAATAGGCTCAAATCGATCGCCTATATCAGTGATAGGACGCAGATTAGGACGGTCAGTTCCTAAATCAGTTGAATCAGGTACTACGTCGCAGGAAGGCATTATCGAGGTGGGTCAGAACGATAAGGGGGCTTTGTTGACATTGTTTCTATTTACAAAAAATAACCTTTTGACGGAACCTTACCGAATCTGGTTAGCGTTAACCTTAAAAATTAACCGAATCCTAACAGCGGTTAAAGGGATACGAGTACGAAGTACGAAGTACCTTAACCATAGTATTCGTAGCCCCTAAGCTCGTTCCTCGCTTACGAACGGGGGCTACGGATAAACTCTCATATATTCTACGCACACCTCTCGACCCCAATACCCAAAGTATCATTTTTCCAAGGGCTAAAAACCACTCATCCCAGATAAAATAAGAATCCATAGCTTCTACTAGCAACCGTTTGAGTAGCTACAGTGACCAAGGGTTCTACTTTTGTTTCACAATGCCTTCCATTTGACAATAATTCAGAACTGCTAGTATGGCTACTGAGCACGGCCAAGCTACAAACGACTAAGGAAGTCTAGTTTACAACCTTTGTATATACCGAGCCATAGGAAAGGAAATCTGAGATAATTACCTTATGCTTATCTTCTAATTCTCTCTCACTTTATTGCCATGGACCACTTTGGTCCCAACAATCTCGTAGTGACAGCCAACACCAATCTGCTCGTTTCCATCAATTACTGATAAGCCAGCGCAAAGCCAGTCGTTTTCAAGGATGCAAACTAGCGGCTGGGTTACAGATGCAGCTGAAGGTACTGCCTTCCTCGTTATCGAGTGCGGTAATAGAAGCTCTCTTTCGTAGCGAACATTCAGTCGACTTCTTGTAACCGAGAGGACTGTCCGAAGATGAGCATGCTCCCGGAGTAAGGTTTGATGCAAAAATCGCATAAGTAAAGTGTAAATCCTCAAAAATCGTACTTAGTTAGGTTCTTAATGCCTTCTTGTTGTTTTGCGGAAATGCATTTATAGGTACATTCTGAATAAAATTTTCTTGAACTGTTCATCCAAATTAAAGCAGACCTGCCGGAATTGAAATAAGCAAGAACTACCAACCCTATACAAGCGATCCTTAGGCCTGCGAATCTTACTCGCTGGAGCGGTAGCCTTGGGAAAGATGGAGAAAAGGAGAGGTCGCCCTTAAATATGGAGACCAGACGAGTTACAAAAAGAACAGCTTAGAGAACTCTGTCCATTTTCTATATAAAACAGAACACATTGTTTTTGGAAGCTGAATGAAGCCTGAATCTGATAATGAAATGACGCAATCGTCAGTCCGGTGATATTGGTGCCCGAGAGATGCTTCGAGCACTTGACTGTTCTTCATATCTTGTATCGACGTTGATAATGGCAAATGAATATTTATATCAAACAATGTTTGGCATACACCTCTCACGATGTAGACCAGGCTTCAAGTCTACTATCTATCCAAAGCTTAAAGCAGTACATACGGGCACGGGTAAGCACGTTATTATTCGTATGAAGTCTATTCAAGATGATTAGTAAACAAGAATATGTCGAAGTTAAAAGTCGAAGAAAAGTGCCTAGAGAGACAAAGGGAAAAAGTGAGAGTCCGACGCAGATGTGTTAGTAAGGATAGAGGAGAGGTAGATAGGTAGGCAGACGGTGCTCAGAACGACATGCCGGTAGATATCCTTTGACCTCGCCTGTACTGCAACAGAGGTTCGAGAGAAACAAACCACCAGAGATACATATAATTTGGTAGCAGCTATGGCAAACTCCATCGTTCAAGTCACGGGGTTTGAGAGACTCTTCTAACAGTAAGAAGGGCATGTCGTGCAGTAGGACCGCCGCTTACATATCTGGTTCCTCAATCTTGTCTTCACTTTGAGTCTCCAGCTGACTGCAGAAGAAGAAGCTGAGATTGCATCTGATGGGCGCGGCTCGGACTAAAAACAAGACCTAGAGTCGTAGATCCTGCCTGATTGAAACAATTCGCGCTGCATGGCAAACCAGAATGCTATAGTATTTAATTGATCGACAACAAGAGATGCAAGCTCTATGAACGAGCTTCAAGTCACCACATGTTTGCAGACTTTGTTGTCCTGAGCAAGAAATAACCACGACTATAGAATTATCATGGCATCGTATTCCACACAACAGGGAAATGCCCGTTTCAAGGACCTGCTTTTGAAAGCTCTGCACTTCCAACAGGTACTAGCTTGCCGACCACAAGGTACTTTTCGGAGAACCGATCTTCCCAGTCTTGCAGCGCCTGCATTTCGTCATCTCCAAGACCGTTCAAGTCATCC
>JAABUV010000250.1_pt1 | contig 82784 bp, 103 predicted proteins | sample 5559971 | NCBI WGS metagenome assembly JAABUV01 (sample SAMN10711881, study PRJNA513362) | rock metagenome | isolation source: Antarctica rocks | place: Antarctica: Victoria Land, Knobhead nord | collected 2015-12-19 | reverse complement strand
GGCATGCAGTGAGCGAAATACAGTCTGCATGGGCTGCAGGCACCTGCACGGCGCCCTTCGTGACGTTGCTCTCTTTACCTTACCAGAGGAAGTTGGCTGCTAATTGTAACCCTACACTTACACACTTTGCCCTGGGGGCGCAGGACGCGCTGCCGGCGGCGCAAGAGGCCGCGGCAGCGGCGGTAGCCGCGCTCAAGAGTGCGGCAGCGGTCGCAGAGGCGCCCGCGGCCAGCGCCGCGCGCATCGCAGAGCTGGATCGCCACGCGGGCGAGCTGGCCGCGGCGTTCGCGCGCGAGCAGTCTGCCAGGTGGGGCCTTGAGCTGTGCAAGCGGTCGCTCGACAGTGGCGAGGACGTGTGCCAGTTCAGGAGAACGGTTGCAGGGTCGTCGGGGCTGGCAGCGGCGCTGGGGCGCGCGGAATGTGCCATGTGCGGGGCTGGTTGAGCCAGGTAGTGCCAGCTGTGCCTGCTATGTTGGTAGAGCAGAGACGCGCATGCTTGCCTGCCTGCTGCTGCTGGCTGGCAGCTTGTGCCCCCTGGCCTGCAGGAATAGTTAACGCTACCCGCAGCAGGCGCGCCTCGCGATGCAGCTGGCGGCGCTGGCGAGCGAGCGGTGGGACCTGCTGGCCGGGGGTGTCAGCCCTCGTCAAAAAGTATCCTGAGCTTGCAGGGAGCAGGCCCGCCTCGCGGCGCAGCTGGCAGCGCTGGCGTGCGAGCGCTGGAACCTGTCGGCCGGGCATTTTACAATAGAAAAAAACTATCCGTGCACGTAGGGAGCAGGCGCGCCTCGCGGCGCAGCTGGCGGCGCTGGCGGGCGAGCGCTATGACCTGTCGGCCGGGCGCGGCGGCGGCGCGTGCGCGGGCGCGCTGCGCACCGCCGCCGCGCGCGCGGACGCGCTCGCCGCGCTGTTCGACCAGCGCGTCAAGGTGCGCCTCAGGAGGACGCGCCCTGCTGGTGTGAAGCAAGATATGTGTTATTTGCTTACTTTGACCATCGCATCAAGGCGCGGCCGTGGCGGCGCACCCCCAGGCTGGGTCCAGGAAACAGTGCAGTCGCGTGCGCACACCCTGAAGAGACAACTTTTCATGGGACAGCGGGTTTGCATTGGCCCGTGTCCTCCTCGCCTCTCTGCCTGCGCTTGGCTCCTGCCCTACCAGTGCATGTTGACATGCAGGACTCTGTGGGAAGCAGGTGTCATACACGGGCACCAACGCTCCCAGCTCAGTGACAGGGTCTCGCGGCGCGCGCAGGACGCCCGGGGCGGGCGCGCGGCGCGCGAGGCGGCGCTGCGGGCGGAGCACACGCAGCTGGGCGAGCAGGCCGCGCTGTTGGCGGCGCGGATAGAGGTGCGCGAGCGCCGCCCTCGCGTGCCCGTCGCATGCATTGGTTGGGGTTGTTCACCGCCGTGATGGGCCCAGCGATGCCTCTGCGACAACTTGAGAAATGTTGAACTGTGTGGGTGACTTCAGGGTGTGCAACCCCTGAGCACGGCTCACCGTCATCGCGCTGCCTAGCTATGACAAGGAGCGCCATCCAGGGCAAACATGACGCGCCTTCTGACATCCGTCCACCAGCGACAGGACTTGTGCGCTGTCCACGCGACAGCATGCACGTATCAGTGATGGTAGGTTCAGGGTTAGGGTAAGGCCTGTGTGGGTGACTTGCGCGCGCGCGCACCGCAGGCGCTTGAGGCGCAGCTGGGCGCGCTGCGCGCTGGCGCCGCGGCGGCCGCGGCGCGGCGCGCGCACGTTGCGGCGGTGCTGGCGGCGGGCGTGCCGGAGCCGGTCGAGGCGCTGGCCGATGCGGAGGCCGCGCTCGCCGCCGCGCACCAGCTGCAGGTAGGCTCCCACTCAGGGTTTGCTCTTCTGCCGGTTGAGGCGCTGGCCGACGCGGAGGCCGCGCTCGCCGCCGCGAACCAGCAGCAGGTACGGTATATCTCAGGGTCCGGTGTCCCGTCCGGGGTGCAGGCTCGCGACAAGCAGTTTGCGCTTGGGCGCGGATATCTCGTGTTACACGCATCTGCAGCAGCCATTTTTATGTGGCGCACACGAGTGCCGGCTAACCCTGACATGGGGCATGTCAACTCAAGCCGCTGCAGCTGCGTTGCAAGTGGGCAGGCCTGCTACTGTGCCCGGCCACTGAGGCCGCCCGTGCGCCTTTCGCGCACTTGTTCCCGCCCGCCACGACCATGCTTGCGTTCAATCGAAACTTGAACATCTTGGCAGTGGTCAGATGCATGCTTGCCTGCGAAGCTGCAACCGCACTTATATGCAATGCGTAGCCCTGTCTCAGAGCTGCGCCCGTAGGCAGCCCAAGTTGGCTGATGCACGGTCGTAGTTCATTCATGCCATAAGACACATGCAGTGCAGAGTTGCACTCTGCACTTGCAGGGCTGTGCCTTACGCTGACCCCGGGCGCCGATCCTTGCAACTGCCTGCCGGCCGATGCGGCCCCTCATCCTGCGGCGTGCTCTGTATTCTGCCCCTGCAGTGAGGTTTGCAGCCACCACATCGGGATGCGCACACCGACGCCCAGCGGCCGCTCGTGCAGAGCGCCGCAGCGGCGGCCGTGGCGGATGAGGACGAGGGCGCGGGCGCGGGCGACGGCGCGGACGACGGCGACGGCGCGGACGACGGCGACGGCGCGCAGGCCTACCTGGGCGCTGTGGAGGGCGCGCTCGCCGCCAACGTGCGCCTGCTGCGCGAGGTAGTGCCCTCTTTCACGGCTCTCTGTTAGGGCCCTCTGACAGCTGCCCTGGGCGTCAAGGAGGGCCAGTAGACTCATGCATGCTTGGCCTGAACGCCTATCTGGTTGACTGGCCGCAAGCGTGCGCCAGCGCTGTGATGTGCTCTGAGTCCCCAGCAAGGCTTGTGTATGCTTAACGACCAGGTGCTGGCTCCATTCATGCCTGGGTCTGGCCTGTATATGTTATAAGATGTGCGTGACAGCCTCGCGCCCATGTCACAGCATGCATGCAGCTGGGCAAGGGTGATTCTGCCCAATGCAGAGGCTGGGGTTAAGGAGGGGGCCCTGCCTTTCTAGTAGCAATGGTAGAGGTAGCCACTCGTGAGCGCGGGCGGCCGCGCGCGCAGCTGGGCGAGCGCGCGGGCTTCCAGCGGGAGCGCCTGGCGCGCGCGGCCGCGCACGTGGCGCAGGCCGCGCGCCTGGGCCTGGCGGCCGAGGCCGCGAAGGCGGCCAAGGCGCGCGAGCTGGCCGAGCGCGCGCTGCAGGCGCGTGCCGCGCCCTGTCCCCCCATAGGGTAGGGCCCAACCCTATACCTCAGGCTGCCATGGCGGCCAGGGCGCGCGAGCTGGCCGAGCGTGCGCTGCAGGCGCGCGCCGCGCCCTGCCCGGCCGCAGCCTCGCGCCAGGCCCTGTCCCCTCGCGTCGCCCGGGCGCTGCGGCATGGGATGCAGCGGCTGGCCCGCCCGCGCCAGCAGACCGTGCGTCCTGCGCATGTGTTTGGTTTGGTCGCTGCGTACATGCCGCCAAGCCACCATGCCGCCGTGGCACGCTGCAAACCGCGCTCGCCGGCTTTACGGCGACACGGTGAGCTGCGCCTGCGCGCGTGTTTGTGACATTTGCGCTTTTGTGGGGCCCCGTCGTAGCCCTGCCGCCAGCAGACCCGCTCCGTGCGCGCCCGCCCGCAGCCGAGACGGGCTCGCCGCGCACGCGCAGGACACGCTCGCGCTCGCGCGCGAGCAGGCGGCCGGCAGCGTCGCGCTGGCCGCGGGCGCGCGCGTGCGCCTGCGTGCTGCGGCCGGCGGCGCGCCGCGCGACGCGCCGCAGCGCCTGGACCCGCTCGTGGCCGAGGCGGACGAGCTCGCCGCCGCCGCCGAGGCCGCCGGGCGCGCAAACCCTAAACCCAACCCTGGCGCAGGCGCCACCGGCGGCCCGGAGCGCCGGCGCTCCGGCCTGCTGCCGGACGACCCGATCGTGCCGACGCCGCCGGGCGGCGGCGCGGCGGGCTCGGTCACGCCGGTCGGGCCGCCCGCCGCCGCCGCGTCGCGCTTCGACGCGCTGCGCGAGGGCGGCGGCGGCGCGTTCGGCGGCCTGATCGGCACGCCGGCGGCCGGCGCTGCCGCCGGGGACGCCAGCAGGCTGGCGAACGGGGTGCATGAGCCCGGCCACACCTCTGACGCCAGTCTGGCAGCCGCCCCGGCCAACGGCGGCTCCCACCTGGGCTACCAGAGCACGGCAGGCAGCGGCGCCGGCGGGGCGGGCGCGGAGGAGCCGCCGCCGGCGCCGGAGTTGTCTGAGACAGACGCGCCCGCGAGCGAGGGCTTTGCCGAGGCGCGGGGCAGCCGGCGGCGCGGCCCCCGCCGCAAGCGCGGCGCCGCCGCCGCGGGCGGCGCGGTGGAGGACGCGCCGCAGGGCTGAGCGCGGGGCCGCGCCAGCGCAGCGGGCCCCAGGGCTCCTGGCGCTCTTTCGGCGGCCGCCGGCGAGGCCGCGAGCGCGGACGCCCCGCCCGGGCAGCGCGGGGCGCCGGCTACCATGTGGCCACGCGGCTGCGCTCACGCTCGGTGTACCCGTGCCCCTTTGCCGGGGGCGGCGCCTGGTGCGGGGGGTGCTCCGGCAAACCAGCCTGCGGGCGGCTGCGTCCGCCTGCTACGTCAGGCTGGCAGCGCGCGCACGGCGGCAGGAGGGCACGGTGAGGACTGCGGGCCGCGCCGCGATGCGCGGATGTGTGTGGACGCGAGCGTGCCTCGCGCGGGCGCTCTGCGGCCAGGACACGGTGCTGCTGAGGTGGCGAGGGCGCGAGTGTATGATGTGGGCTGTATGCGTGTTACATCACTTGGAGCACATGAGAGGCTGGGTGAGTGCTGGAGCAGGTATGCAGGGAGGTCGATGGCAGCGCCTGCAGGCGGCCCTGTCGAAGCTGCACCCGTTCGGGAACTGCGCAAGTCCTGGGCCGTGCCTGCATGCCGCTGTACCAGGAGCAGCCATGGCCTTCTTGCCAGGTTATGCCCTGCCACACTGGTGGGCAGCGGGCTGTTTTGCAGGGCTGACCAGCAGCTAATGTGCAAGCTCGCCATACGCAGGCATGATGATGGTATGCATGTCGACAAGGTGCCACATGACCACTGCCATTTATTTTGTGCAATACATGGGCATGGCCGTGGTGTGTTGCGCCCATGCTTGACGCCCATGCTTGCCTCTCCTGCTGACGGCTTGCTGCACGCCTTACACATGCTTACATCTCAGTGTGTGCTGCTGACACACCGAACAGCTTGGCAGGACAGGTTGAAGAGTGCAAGCGCCTGCCCAGCACAGCGTAAATCGTCGCTCGCTGCCAATGGGGCTGTGCAGCCGGAACGAACATGAGCGAGGCCAGGTCCCAAGGTACATCAGCAGCTGCAAAGGGTACTATAGCATTCAGGCGGCTGCCTGCGACGGCTGCGCCAGGAGCTGCGCAAGTACGGAGCGCCTGTGTGTATCTCCACCCGCTCTTGCGCCTGGCAATACTCATCACGGCAGGCTTCAGTAGAGCTCTCCGCCACTGGCCTGCAGTGGGTGGCGCAACTTCGCCCGCGCCGCCCGCACCTCGGAGCCACCTTAGGCGCGGCGCGGGTCGCGCGGAAGGTGACCGGGTGGCCGTCCGGCGCGGCGCCCGCACCCTGGCGCCGGGGCAGGCGCCCTCAAAAGCGGCGCATGTCGCGCGGCGGCCGGAAGGCGACCGGGTGGCTGTCCGGCGTGGCGGCCTCGTCCTGGCGCCAGAACTTGACCGTCTTGTCGCCCTCGGCAGTCAGCAGCCGCGTGCCAGTCGCGTCGAACGCGGCGCCGCAGATGTTGGCCTCGCTCTCAAGCGACCCGGGCTGCAGCGCGGGCTGCGCCTGCTGGAAGCAGTTGCCGCTGGTCCAGTCCCAGAACCTGCCGCGCGCGCGAGGGCTTAGGGTCAGCATCTGTGAACAGCTGCCTGGGCCTTTGTTCGCCAGACTGCGACTGCAAGCAACCGTCCTCGTACCTGCCTGTCTCCCTGGTGGCAGCAGGCAGCGCACACTAGCCTCTTGAGCGTGCATGCACTCACGTGCACGCAGTGCTGAAGGCCCGGCGCGAATCGGATGTCTGGTCAGCGATGCGTGCCCGGGACGGTGTGTAGGTAACCCTAACCCTACCCTACCCTGAAAGCTGCGCGCGCACCAGAGCGAGCCGTTGTCGGCGCCGGAGGCCATGACGCCGTCCTCGTTGACGGCCAGGCAGCTGATGATGGCCTTCTGGTTCTGCAGCATGTTGTGCAGGAACTCGCCGGGCGGCAGCCGGTACTTCTTGATGTTGTCCGCGCTGCCGCCCACGAACGCGTACCTGCGATGGCCGCGCCGGGCGGCGCTCGGTCGCAGAGATCGCGCGCGGGTCACAGCGCGCGCGGGTTTTCTCACCTTGAAGACTTCAGATAACAAAACATGCAGTGGACATGAGTGCTCTTAGCCTTATCAAGCACCAGTTCGCATGCACTGCCTCCACAGAGCGCCTGCGCGGCTTCCAAGCCGCGCTGTCGCGCAGATTGATGACATCGCTGGGCACGAGGCCGCCCGCGCATGTCCTTCAGCCCAGACAATGCCGGGCATGAGTGCACAGGCTCTGCGTCAGGGGGGCGCACTCGCTGGGGTGCATGGCGAGCGCGCGCACGCTCTTCTTGTGGTACGTCAGCGTGGCCATGGTGGCCGGCTTGCGGATGTCCCACAGCCGGATGGTCTTGTCGTGCGAGCCGGTGATCACCTGCGCGCACGCCGGCCTGCATCTGTGGCGGGGCGGCAGCATGTAGTGTATATGTAGGGTTTTCAGGGGCAGCAGGCTCACAGGGTTTGGCGCCTATGGGCCTATGGGCCCTGCCGTGTACTTCTAGCCGGTCTGTGTCCGCGTCGCGCGACACACGTGACGGCGAGGGGAGTGCTCTCGAATGCGGGCGCGCCTGCGGGTCGGTAGCCTGCGAGATGATGGAGCAGACGTTGTCGTCGTGGCCGGTGAGGCAGTGCACCTGCATCCTGCGCGGCGCCGCGCACGGTCAGGGCAACACCGCACGCTGAGTTGCAGGGATCACAACCTCTGGGTCAGCCTATGAGTCCAAGCACGTAGATGGCACGACGCGCAAGATCATTGCAAGCCCCCAAAAGTTTCGCCAGCCACAGCAGGATTGCGTGCAGAGGAAAGGGAAATAAATAAGGGCCCAGAGGGGCGCACTTGGTGCGCATGTCCCACACGCGGCACACACTGTCGCGGCCGCCGGTCATGAGCACATCCAGCGTGGGGTGCAGCGCGAGCGAGTACACGCCGCTCAGGTGGCCATGGTAGTGCCGGATCACCTGCGCAGGCAGGCATGCCCTAACCCTGACATCAACCCTACAACACTAGGTGGCGCTGGCCAGGCCCGGAGTCCACTTGCGCTGCGGCCCCCATGCGTGCTTCACCCCCGGGCAAGAAAGCGCAAGTGGTTTGGCCGCTTCCGAGTGACTTCGCATGCGCATGCGTTAGCACGGCAGCCTGTCCCACACAGCAGGGCACCACCATTACTTTTACATTGCAAGAGCTGCGGCGGCGGCGCGGGGCGCGCCTTGTTGTACTCCAGGTCCCAGCACTTGACCATCTTGTCCAGGCCGCACGAGAACATGTAGGGGTGCCGGTCCGACACGGCCAGCCCCGTCACCTGGCGCGCCGCGGCGCGCGCCCCTCCCTCGCACCAGGCGCGGGCCCTCGCTGCATCCCTAACCTATACTGAGCTGGGAGGCGGCGACCAGGGGGCGCTGGCCCATGCAGCAGCGCGGTCGCTTGCGCACACGCGGGGCATGCGCAGCAGCGCAAGGATCGGTGAGTGCGCTCTCCGTACGCGCAGGAACCTGCCAGGGTTGCACGGAACCTGCCCCTGCCCTATCAGTCACGCATGTCGAGGCACGCACGGGCGCCCCGCAGGTGGCCGCCTCCGGAGCGCGCCTGCTCAATGTGGCCCGTCAGCGTCAGCCGCAGCTGCCCTGTCGCCAAGTCCCAGATCTTGATCGTGCGGTCGGCGGAGCCCGTCACAAACCACTCGTTGCCCGCATCCACCGCGATGCACCGCACCGGCCTGCGCGTCGCGCGCGCGCCGCATCACCACCGCGCCCGCCCCTTACACTCGCACGGCGGCCTCCGGCCGCACTGCCCATCAGATGGGTAGGCTGCAGACGTGCCTGCCCCCAAACACAGCGCATGCATGTCTGGCACGAGACGGGCTGGCGAGGAGTATGAGTATGCAGGGGCGCAGCCCCACTCGGGGCGCGGCATGCAGAGGTGCGCTCCACGGATGTCGGCTGTGGGGCCCACCCAAGGGTGTCTGGTGGACAAGTAGTGCAGTGCTGCGCTTCCGAAGCGTCTGCTTGCAATTCAGGGTGGGGCGGGAGAGGGGCAGGGTAGCCGCACATCGCGGGTGCCCAACACAGTCACGGAACACTGTCGGGGCGGTCCAAACCCCTGACGAGAAGGGTGGAGGGGTGTGGCCTGGGAGGGGCAGGGTAGGTGCCCACCCAGGTGCCCGGCCACCATGCGGATCATTTTCCAGGGCGGTCCAAAACCCTGACAAGAGGGGTGGAGGGGTATGGACTGGGTGGGACAGGGTAGGTGCCCCACCCCAGGTGCCCGGCGACCACGCGGTACATCTTCCAGGGCGGGTGCCAGGCCGGCCGCGGCCACTTGCAGGGCAGCCGCCGCGCCAGCTGCGCGCTGGGCACATACTCTTTGTGCCCGCCAGCCGCCGTGGGCACGACCGCGCGCGCGCCCGCGTGCAGCACCAGCGCGCCCGCCGCCGCCGCCGCCGAGCGCGCCGCCCTGCGCGAGATTCGGGGTTTCAAGCGCTCCCCTTCACAAGCAGTGTCTCCACCTGTAACTACATGTCATCACAGCGTTGCGTTGCAAAGCCCCGTGCCGGGCACAGTACAACCAGTATTCAACATGCCCCGCGCGTGCAGCTGGCCAGCAGGCGCGGGCGCGCACTGGTCTGCGGGCGTCGGCATCGTCTCAATGAGCTTGGCCGTGGTGCTCTTGGCGCCGCCCGCCTCGGGCGCGGCGGCACCGTTGGGCGCGGCCGCGCCGCCGGCGCCCGCGGCCGCCGCGCCGCCCGCCCTGCCCGCCGCCGACGCCGCCGCCCGCTCCGGCACCTTGAAGTCCTTCACCGCCAGGTACTCGTCGCGGATCTTGCACGCAATCTTCGCGCGCTGGCTGCGCGCGCTCCCGGCCTTGCAGAGTCAGGCAGATGCGGGAGCTGCCTGCACGTGCACGGCGTTGTAGCGGAGACCTCTGGCCTGCAAGCGGCCGTGCGGCGCAGCCGGGTGCGCGCCTGGCTTCATCTGCCGCGGCCTTCTGGCCATGGTTTGCGGCGAAGAGGTCGAATGTGCGCTTCAGCGACAGCAGCGTGAGCGCCTTCACCGTCTTGCCCTCAATTGGCAGCTCCTGCACAGCCGCTAGCCTCGCGCTTGTGGACGCCTCCTCTCCAGCGGCTGGCGCCATCTCCCCTGCTGCGTGCAGCGGCCCAAGCTACATCGCCGTGTTTAGTGCGTCAAGGCCCGATGCGGGCGGCATGACACAGAGCTTGTGCTTAGCACGGTAGTGCACACACATGAGAGAGCGCCACGAGCGTACACACAGCAAGTTGCGAGGCTATGGTGCCTATGTACACCAACTACCAGGACACAATTGGCTGCGCTGCAGGTCACGTGAGTGCGAAAAGCAAAACCGCCCCCTTGTTTAGGAGCCAAGGGACAAGCTCCCAAGAGTTGGTGTGCTCAAGGGTTCTCCGAGGGTGTTGGGCGGTGCACGTGCACACCTACCTGGGATCAGGATTTGCAGTACTACAAGTGCGAGGAGAACCGCTGTGTGGTTGACCCCCGCGTGCCGCACTGATCACAATGCACACGCTGGCGGCGTCCTGCATACGGCCATGTGCGTCATGCCACACGCCCGCGACCTCGCTTCGCAGGCCAGCATTCGTGCCTGCAGTGCAGCAGAGGACACGGCGGGCGCACCGTCTGACTGTCCAGGTGCCTGGTGCCCACATCTGACTGTATATTTTTTAGTGCACACCCACGTTACAGTAACACATCATTTTTACAGCTTGGGATAAAGCATACCCCCTGCAACACGGTCGTGCAGGCCCTCAAGGTAGGCGACAAGATGTCAGAGTACCCCGACTACTACAGGTGTGCTCCCTCTTCCCAGCCTGCCTCACATCAGCATCTGTAGCTTCAAAAACAGGCGACGACGCTGCTCGTGGGAGGCGGCCAGGGTGCTCAAGACGCAGGACGGCAAGGGCATGGCGCTCAGCAGCTTTGAGGGGAAGTCCAACGTTGTGCTTTTCTTCTATCCCAAGGTATGCCGTTGTCTAAAGGGACATTGCGAGTTAATATACTTCTTTATGTGGACGGCGTGCGCTTGTCCTCCCCACTCAGTCCTCTGGTCGTATGGTGCAAGTAGATGTCACTGGTTGTGCACTTGGTCCAGGCGGCCACGCCGGGATGTACCAAGCAGGCATGCAAATTCAGGTATGCCTGGGAGTGCCAACTGCATGCGTGTCTACATTCTGGTACCCTGCTTCTCCTGCTCGTTGTTCAGCGGCACCCAAGGTTTGCGCAGACGCCAAAAGCTGCCTGGCGGCCCTTGTGGCGCTTCACATAGCCTGTCACAAGTCCTGGTCGACTCACAGGCTGTGGCGCTTCTGGTCTCAGGGACGACTATGAGAAGTTCCAGGGCCTGGCGGAGGTGCTCGGCATCAGCAGCGACTCGCCGCAGGTCAACGCCGAGTTTGCCAAGGCGCGCGCATGAAATTATACATATATAATAATAGTGAAAAACAAATTGGGCTGAGTTTGCCCAAGGCGCGCATGCGCGCACCTGGCCGAGCTGCTGGCACCATGCCTCCCTCTGCATCCATGTGCTGTGGCATTACGCAACCTCGAAAGAATCCACCTCAGCCTTACAAATGAGGCGAGCACAGCAGCTCCATAATTGCATGCCCTTTCTGGCTTCAGCTTAAGGCTGGTTTGCTGTCACGATCATCACTCAGCCAACATGCGTCTGAGCATGCATGGCGTGCAGCTGTCTGTCCGGAGGCAACCTGCTCAAGGGTCGTGAGGGCCTTTAATCATGCTGTCAGAGCCCAGCGCATCCCTCACCCGCGCCAGAGCGTCCAGTGTGTACTGGCGCGCAGAACCAGCGGCTGCCCTTCCCGCTGCTGTCAGACGCCGGCGAGCTGCTGCGCAAGAACTTTGACATCAAGGCGCGCGACGCGCCTTGCTTGCTGCCGCCCTCGCTTCTGCTGGCATTCACAGCACCGCTTGGTGTCGTGGTCTGGCAGTGCCTCTTGTGGATGCATCGTAATCGCTCCATGAGTTGATCAAGGCCGCGGAAGGCCCAGTGAGCCTGTCTGTTCTGTGGTGTGTCACAATGCATTGATCGAAGAGCCAAAGCCCATCTCAGTGCGTATAACAACCTAGCGCCATCCCCCATCTTGCGATGATGCACAGCAGGTGCCTTGTCCGTTGATCAGTTTTGAAAGCTGAGCAAGGCGTGAGGTGGGGGCTGCCAGGGCGACTTCCTGGGCCTTCTGCCAGGCCGAGAGACATTTGTGATCGACAAGAAAGGCAAGGTTGTTCTGGCATTCAACAACCAGGCGCGCTCCCTCCACGGCTCCCTGCCAGCCCCCACTGGTCTGAAGCAGATGACGCCGACTGCATGCATCACTGGCATGCGCAGCTGCAAGTATGGTCTTTGGAGATATGAGGCTTGCCATGCAGCACTGTGCATGTATATGGTGTGTCCGCTGAGAACAGGTAAAGGAAGCGCTGTCAATAGCATCTCTGTGGCGCGCAGTTCAACCCGGAGCAGCATGTTGGGGAGGCGCTGCAGGTGCTGCAGTCGCTGCAGTCCTCCAACGGGGCGTAGAGCGGGGTTGTAGCATGTGTGCATTGTCTCGAGCTGGTTGCAGAGGCAGCGCTCAGCTCATAGCGTCAAACAGCATGTTACACGCAATGTTCCTGCCAGAACTACAGTGTCCGCAGAGCTGCAGCGTGCATTGAACACCAGTCATACATTCTGAACAATTCAGTACACGCAGCGCACGCTAGGGCACTATAGGCAGCGTCCTCAGCGTCTGAGCGCATGCCTCGAAAATTTGATACAGTCCCAGTTCTTTGGACTCCCTGGTAGTGCGAACAATACATGGCGGGAACTGGATCAGTAGATAGATGCATACACGCAAGCACTGCGCGTTGATGACAGAGCTGGACAGGATGAACAGCGCGTGAGCAGAACACAATGAGTGGTTGGCAAGACTGGGACGCGGACAGGCTCCTGAAAAGACGCGAAGGTATTCGGCTCTGTGCGCACACCACGCCTGGCCACCTGAGCTGACAATGCTCAACTGTGTGTGACAAAGAATCGAGCTGGGCAGTGTTCCACTAGGCGTCCTGTGCAAGGCTCTCGGTCACAAGACTGATCCGGTCCATATCAGGAGGTCCACCTCCCGACACAAACACTACATCTGGTCGAGCGCTGGCGGCATGCCATTGGCGAGCCCATCAACAGGGCTGGTCGACGAGCTCGCGCCTCGGAGCTCGGCAACAGCGGCGGCCAGGCGCTTGTAGTCCTCGAGCTCGTTATACAGCTGCGCTGACACGCGCACCCACAGGCGCCCGCCCCAGCACGATACAGGCACCTGCGCGCAAGTTGAGCAGGCACGGCTTGCTGCTGAGTGCGAGAGCGGCGGTCTGGTGAAGCTAGCACGGTGCGGACTGCGCACTGACTCGAGGTTGCCAGCATGAGGACATCAGGCCACCTTGAAGGACGCCACATGCAGCAGCCCATGAGCTTTGAAGCTGCCTCAATTCGCGGCGCATACGCAGATTTGTGTTCTTGTGCAACAGCTGCAAGTCAGCAGTGCTGGCACTGCCAGCAAGAGACACCTGCAAACGTGGGACGCAGCATCTCCTTATGTTTGTGAAGGCCGGGATAATAGTGTACACACAGCACTCAAGCACGGCCAGCTTTGTCAAGCAATACGTACACTCAGTACATCAACTCACGCTTCACACAAACCACGCTAAAGAGACCGGTCGCCAGGAAGCAGACGCAGGGGTCAGCACGCGCGCTTGCCATTGCACGCGCACCTCGACCTTGTACCGCGACTGCAGCAGCTCATGCAGCCGCCAAGCTGCTGCCGCGGACACCTCAAAGCCGCGCAGCGTGGGCAGGTCCAGGAGCTTCATCGTGCCGCTCCCTGGCGCATGCGTGGCCTCGGTTCGGAGCGGCATGCGCAAGGGCAAGGTCAGGGAGGACCTGACTTGACATGCCTGGCCGCGACAACCTGAGCTTCCTGTCCCGGCCAAAATAGGCAAGGGGCCCATGGTCGCAAAGAGTGCCCTGCTGTCTGGCTCGAGCCATGCGAGTAAAGGTGCTCATCCCAACAGCCGCATGCCACGCTGCTGCAAACAGGGCGGCTGACACGCCGCCTGCGTCCCTGGCGCCCCACTGCTTGGCCTGCAGGCGCCCAGGCCGGGCCCCGCACCCAGAACCACGCGCGTGCCGAGCGCCGCCTGCAGCAGCGGCACGGCCGCCGCGAGCAGCTGGCGCGCGTGCGCGGCCTGCGCGCCGCGCCCCAGCGCGCCGATGACCGCCAGCGCGGCCGGCACGGCCAGCCAGGCGGTTCCGTCGGCCGTGCCCGCCCACAAAAACTCGCCCTGGAAGCCCTGACCCCGCGCGCGCCCGCTGCCTCTCACATAGGAGCACGTCCTGCCGGGGCAGTGCCGGCAATGATAGGGGCATCCTATAAGCCTAACCAGTGATACGGCAGGCATGTCAAGTCAATGCTAAGCGCCTGAGCAAGTATGCAAGCGGCTTCCTACCCAGTGCCACGTCCGGTCAGGGCAGCAGTGCAGCATCCCAATAGCTTGCCAGGCGTGCCGAGTCCCGGCCGAGCGGCGGAGAGCGCCGGGCGCGGCCAGCGGGCTGCACGCAGCACAGGCGACACAGCGGGCAGCCGCCGCGCTTGCGGCTGGGGAGCGCGGGCGCGCCAGGCGGAAGCCGTGCGAGGTCACGCGCGGCACCAGCGCGGCCTGCTCCGCCGGCGCCGCCCACAGGAATGCCGCGGCCTGCGCGCCCGCCGCTCAGCATATATACCTTTCGCTCCTCACATAAGAAGGAAAAGGATTCCGTTGTTGGGCAGCAGGGCAGGGTGGCCTCTGTGCAGCTTGGGCAGGCTGTCCTGCCCATGCCAGAGCTTGCCCGGGTGCCGCATGCGGCAGCCGCGGTGCACCCACAGCGGCGCCGGGACTCCCCGGCACATGGGAGCTTTGCAGCTTCGTCTCATTAGCTTCTGGATGTTGTGCACCACCCCGTGACCCCAAGAGCAGGCCATGTGGGATACGCAGGCTGGGGCCGGCGCCTTGGGCGTGCAGAGCCACTTGTGGCAGTTGCTCGTGTAGAAGTCTGCGCCGAGGCTGGGCACGTCCAGCGGGACCGCGCCCAGCGCGTGCGCGCCGTCCACCAGCACTGCCGCCCGCGCCCCGCCGGGTCCATCACATGCAGCAACAGAGGAGCCCCGGCGCAGGGGCTTGCAAAGCGGTTGTAACGCCACACTGCCGCAGATCCTGTTGCTGGTCCAGTGTGCATCAAGTGAGCCTGGCATGCTTGGCTGGGGCTCACTGTTGGCGTCACTCGCCATGCAGCTGTGCTAACTCACCGCATGCCACCTCTGGAGGCACTTCTGAGAGCCGCGCATCATGACTCATGCAAACGTCCCTATGCAAACCGAGCATGCCGCGCGAGGCGCTGGGAAGCACAGCCCACCGCTGGCGGGCAGGGATGCGCGCCCTTGGCGCCCGCGGCGCGGCACGCCGGGATGATGTCCCGCAGCGGGAACTCCACGGGCGGGTTGCTGCCGATGTGGTCGACGACGCGAGCCGCACGCGGCCGCGCGGCGCCGCCGCGAGCGCCGTGGCGAAGCGCGCCGCGACCGCCGCGTCGCCGGCCAGCAGCGTGTCCAGGTCCAGCTCGACGACCAGGAGCCCCGCGCCCGCGCGCTCGGCCGTGCGCGCCAGCGCGTTCGCGACCTGGGGCATGTTGAAACCCTATAACTATCTTCTCATCAGTTAGGGGAAAGGGGGCGGGGGGGGGTGATTCTTGTCGAAACAAAGTTTCATCTGGAGCTGACCCGCACACGTCCATTTGCAAGCAACCGGGCCTGGGACTGTTGCCTGCGCGCTGCCGCGCGCGCCCGGCCTGCGCCGGTCCGGCGTACCCACCCCCATGGACCACCGCTGCACCCCCGCCAGACTGTGAAGGAGCCGGAGCCAGCGGGCGCGCGCCGCGGCATACGTCATGTTGGTGCAGAGCAGCCAGTCGCCCGGGCCGAGCGGCACGGAGGCCATGACGGCCGCGGTGGCAGCGGTCGCGTTGGTGACCGCGACCACGTCCTGTGGCGCCGCGCCGATGAACGCCGCCAGCTCGGCCTTGGCCTGGCGCGGGGGCACGAGCAGGGTTAGGGCGTGTCGGTCCACCCCTGAGGTCACGCCTCGCAAGCACAGCAGGGAGTGCTGCCTGAGGAGATGCCTCGGGACGCCGATGGCTGATCGCGCTGGTACTTCAGTGGCGCACTTACAGGCGCATTATGTAAGTGCCAGAGGGGTGTGGACAGATGTGCGGTGTGGACAGGTGCGGGCGCGCAAGCGCCTGCGGCCGCCCCGCGCGCCTGAGCGGGCGGCAGCAGGGGCGGGCGCGCGCACCAGCGCCAGCGCCGCGAGCTGCTCGCTCTCAAAGTAGCGCACGGGCTCCCGCTCCATGCGCGCCTGGTGCCAGGCCTGCACCTCCGCCGCCAGCCTGCGCGCGCGCTCCAGCGCCGGGGGGTCTGTGGCGCCCTGCTGCATGGATGCCAGCCGGGCTGCGATAGTCATGCACCCGCCTGCCTTTTGCCAAGTCGCAAGGGATGGATACTATGCGTCGTCAGCGCCCTCTGTGCACAGAACCTGTAAGCGCAGATGCAGAGCTGTGGACAAAGTCGTCAACACCATGCTGTGGCTGACCCCAGGCAATGCACGCACGCAACGGACCTCCGCCCTGCACAAACTGAAAAGATGATGAGAACGCACACTGAAAAGCCCACTATCAGGACAAATGGGATGCTCCTTTGGCAGACTGCCATGCTCCGCCCCAGTAGTACACACATGAGCGCATGCATGTCATGGACAGAGCAACAGTCGGCGCGCTGATTGGGCGCATGGCGCGGCAGACCTGAACGACGCGCCGAAGCTGCCGTGGTTGAGGTAGGCGACGTCGGGGTCCAGCATGAACAGCGCCTCCCGCGCCGCGCGCCCTGGCGCAACGCTCAGCCCGCGCTCGCCCACCTCCTCCTGCGGCGCAGCAAGGTCACAACCCAAAGTACGCATCAGCAGGTGCAGGGCGAGAGCCACACCAACTGCAACCCCTGTCACATGCACAGGGACTGCAGCCAGGACAGCTGGGCAGCAGGGCAAGCGCGCGGTGCGCATGCTGGAAGACTGCAGGGTGACTGTCGTGGAGTGCGCCTATACAAATACGAAGCACGTGCTCTCAGAGTGCAGCTTAAACAGAACCTGTAGATTGCAGCAGAGAGCGCCGCATGCCCAAAAACCCGGCGAGCAGCCATACACCATGCAGGTGAGGGTGCACAGTGCCATTTGTCCGAGAGAGACGGGACAGAGCGCTGCCGAAGCCAAGCAATTGGCCGCTAAGCTTCAGTGGGTCAGTGGGCCTGCCTGGCTGCACACCAGCAGCCCGCACCTTGAAGGCGGTGAGCGCGGGGCACTCGGCGGGCCGGCGGTCCGGGGGCACGCCGGTCGTCGCCCAGCGCGCCGCCTCGACCAACCACCTGCACGCTCGAACAAGCACACAGTAACACTACATGATTTTTGTATGTGTGTAAAGAGCCTTGGAGCAGTGCTATGTGGTATCTTTGGCGCACAGGGGGTTGGCGGGCTGGAAGTCGCGCTTGGGGGTTTTCAAAAGCCGGTAGCCGGTCGCCTGCGGCTCGCCTGCTGCCAGCAGAGGTGTGCAAGTCGGCCAGGTCGGTAGCAAGAGTACCAGAGCACACGGCGTATCGGCAACTGGCAGCTAGTGGCAATGCTAGAAAAAAGGACTGCATGTTTCAGCGCTGGGTCAGGCTCCGCACCAGACTTTCCTTTGGTTTTACAGCGCTGTACCTGGCGCCTTGCAGCCCAAAAGCCGAGCACCAAGACACTTTTCTGCAGGAAGTGCTGTGTGAGCTTAAACAATACGCCATCTCCGCTATCAATGGCCATGGTCAAGAGTCGGTGTGTTTTACCAGCACAGACCGTGTGCAGGAATGATGCGCAGGCGTGCTGATGAAACGGACTTGCGAGTCCGCAGCAAGAGTGGAGCAGAATGCACTACACACACATGCACTACACACCCACATTGCCATCAACTAAGCAGAACAGCATGCAGCTACCGTTCAGAAACTTTTGGGATTATTTCTAAATAAATAAGTTTAGCATTTGCTTTGCGCTGCAACTTCCCCAGAGCCCGTCTCACCCCCAAGCAACTGAGGCAGATGGTAGCAATGCACCGGTGGTGTATGTGTGTCAACATCCTGGTCAGGCACTAGGAGCTCTCGAGCAGAACAGCGGTGGTGCCATGGGCGAGATGCGGCGCCGAGCGTATGCAGGCGCGTAGCAGGCGCTTGGCAGTGTCCGTGATGATTTTCTACAGGAGCCAGAGCACACCGGCGCGACTTGCCGCGACTCGCAGGAGACGGGGACGCTGACGACCTCAACGAGCCGCTGCTCGGGCGGGAAAGGAGCGCGCCGCACAGGGATACGTCCTGCAGTGCGGCAGGGACAAGCAGTGCGGGGACGCAGCAGGGCGGCGGCAACGGGGAAAGAGGCAAAGGCGCCAGCGTGGCGCTCGTCCTGCGCAGCGTGAACAGGATCGACTGGGCCGAGCTCTGGTCCGTGCTCTGCTCAAGCGTATGGGGTGCGTATCACACATTGCCTGTGAAGGCACTGCTGGTTTTGCAAGCTGCCAGTGGCCGGCACGCAGGCAACGCAGCGCTTGAGCCCTTCCAGTGCAGCACGCCTTTCCATGACCGGGGATGCACGCGCGCAGCGACTTTGGCGGGCTGCTTGGCGCCCTTCTTGCCGGCCAGCCTGCGGCCGTTCCGGCTGAACGCTCTCGAGGCGCGCCGCTCGGTCGCACACTGCTGCGGTCAGTATCGCGCCAGACTGTCTCTGCAGTCAGTAGCGCACCAGCCTGTCTCTGCAAGTGCTGCAGTCAGTAGCGCGCCAGACTGTCTCGGCGGTCAGTCGCGCACCACACTGTCTCTGCAAGTGCTGCGGTCAGTGGCGCGCCAGACGGTCTCTGCGAGTGCCATACAATAGACCAGCCCCCGCACGGGTGTGCGCGTTATTCGCTTGGTGCTGGGAAGCCGAGGCGCATATTGGCCAGCGCGCCGAGTGGGGGCCCCTGGCGGTGCAGGAGGCGCGGCTGGCGGAGCTGCGGGCGCGCCTCCAGGTCCAGTACGACCCAGACAGCACGCAGCACGAGGCGCGCTCCTGTGCGCCAGCGTACACAGCTGACACCTGCTGCGAAGCGAGTCAGCTCTGCGGTGTGTCGCCGCGCAGCCACCGCAGCGCAGGCCTGCATGCGCACGCTCATACACAGTACAGTTGGTGCAGTACACACCCGGGACACCCGGAAGCGCCGTGTTAAGGCCGCCGACACCCTGGCATCAGTTAGACAAGCCCCTACCTCAGAGCAGTGGTGCCGCGGCCGCGCAGGAGGCGCTGCAGCGGCTGTGGGCCCATGCGTTCCCTGGCGCGCCCTGGGAGGGCCCGCGCGCGGCGCGCTGGCGCGACATGGGCTGGCAGCGCGACGACCCGGCCAGCGATTTCCGCGGCGGCGGCTTCGCCTCGCTGACCAACCACCTGTACATGGCTGAGGCGCGGCGCGCATGGCATGCCCAGCAGCGTGCGGCGCGCATGCGCCGCACGCTGCTGGGCATGCCCAGCTGCTGCATGACCAGCGCGAGCGGGGAGCGTGGCGGCGCTGTCCCGCTCACACACACGGCCTGTGATGTGACAGCGGACGCTGTTCCAGGTGCCGGCAGACTGGCGTTGTGCACAGTAGGATTTCTTCGTACCCCATTCTGCAGATTTTTGACTTTTAGCGAGCACAGGCAGTAGTGATACCTTTCTATGGCGGCCGACGTCACTCCTGGTGGGCACGTCACTCCGGTGGAGCAGCTGCTGGAGATCGGCATCTGGCGGCTGGTGCCTGACTGGATGCAAGCCCGAAACCTTAACCTTGAACCCTGACTGAACCCACCAGCGGCCGCCGCGCAGGCGGCGCCGGCGCTGTTCGACGCGCTGCTGCACAAGCGCGTGGGCGACCGCGCGGAGTGGGAGTACCCGTTTGCAGTCGCCGGCGTGAACATTACGTTTGCGCTGGAGCAGCTGCTAGAGCTGCGCGGCCGGGCGCCGGGCGGCGCGGCGGCCGCGCCGGCGGCCGCACCGTCGCCTGCGGGCGCGCCGCGCAGCGCGGCCGCGCGCGGCTTCGCGCAGCTGCTGTGTGCCAGCGACACCGCGTTCGAGGAGGTGCGCGCGTTCGGGGCGGGTGTCTGCAGGAGGTCTGTGTCAGGGATGGCGCGAGCGGCGAGGACGAAATATAGACTTTCATCTGGCAAGCCTGCGGGAGCGTCAGGAGCACACTGGCTCCTGGTAATGGCGTGCGTCACAGCTGTCACTGCCAGGCACCGCACGATATGAAGCTTGGCGCCATGCTGGCGTTGACAGGCGCACTTCAAGCTCTTTAATTCAGGCGCAAGACGCTGCACCGCCGGCAGGTGCACTGCTGCGCGTTTGCGGCGCAGGACGCGGAGTGGCTGGCGCGGCTCGCGGGCTACATGGAGTTCAACGCCGCGCCCTACCCTGCCCCTGTAAGCTGCCATAGCCGTGACGTAACGCTACCCTGTGTCTGCAGGTGTACTGCTGTGCATTTGCGGCATTGGATGCGGAGTGGCTGGCGCGGCGCGCGGGCTACATGGAGTTTAACGCGGTGCTCAAGACCGCGACGGCGCGCGTGGGCGACGCGCTGGCCGCCGCGCCGGCCTCGCTGCCCGAGCTGCGGCAGCTCCTGGGCCTGCCCCGGCAGCAGAAGTGATGGCGGGCCGGGGCTAGCGCGCCGCCCGCATGCACGTGGCCGCGTCCGCGCAATGTGGGCGCCGCCGTATGTCCACGTCGCCCTGCCGCCCGGGGCGACCCGCTGCGCTGATCGGGGATGCAGGCGCTGCGCCCGCCTATGCCGCCCGAGCTGCGGCGGCCTCTTGGGCCTGTTACTATAACACACTCAGGGTCTGTCCAGGGTCCGCCAGTGCTTCGCACGCGCGCATGTTCTGTGCAGGCAATGTAGTTGCCGTTTCAATGCGGCCTGCTTGCCGGTGCTGCCTGCTCTGTTTCTGTTACGCCGGATGTTTATGCCGGGCCTGCCTCAAGGCAAGTCAACGTGCTGTACAGTATGTGTCGCTGACATATTGGTGTGTGGTGCCAGAACTGTGTACGGCCAGCTCAGATGCGCATGCTGTGATGGTCAGTGTCCCGAGCAGGGGCTTGCGCAATGCCGCAGATGTAGCAGAGCAGTCTCGCACTACGCATCTCTTTGCCCTCTCAGCCAGTCATCATGCATGCACAACTTCTACCATACACATGTCTCGCCCTCGTCATGGAGGCCAGGACAATGAAGTTGATCGGCTTGTTTGCTAATGTTTGGTGCTAGCCTACTTACTGTACCCATCTTCGAAACGCAACAGCGATGGGCACTTTGCTGCTCGGCTATCCAAAAGCTGATTGCTAGACCAGTTCGCTAACATGCATTGATATTATGTCGCAAAATAGACTGACGCGGTGCACCGCGCTTGAGGGAGCGCCGGCATGCACCTGATCACGCGCGCACCAACGCAGCCGAATCAGAGCAGTGAGCGCGCGCACAACTTCGCGCCGCCCGGCTGCACTCGCATGCCGGCCGGGCAACAGGGCGGTGCCAACCCAGGCCGACCCCGAAAGTGGTTCGGCGCTGCACAAAGCCAGGCGCGCTGACTGAGGTCCTGCGGGCAACCCCCCGAAACCCTGCACCTCTGCCGCCAAGCCGGAGCGCCTGCGCCTGCACGCTCCGCCCAGGGGCGCGTGTAGCCGGGCCCTCTGGAAGCTCCGCCACGCTCGCGCCCTCAGGCCTTGAGGTGCGAACGAAAAAACTCGAGCGCCTCGTTGAAGGCCTTGGTCGCTGCGGCAGCCACGGCGGGGTCCTTCTCGTCGCCCTTCATGGTCCAGCCGTGCTCCTGCCGCGAGGCATGACCCCCCGCATGTTACCAGCCCTGAAACAAAGGGACTCATGTGTAGCGTTGCGCTCTACACCCCATTTTGACTTGGCTCCCAGAGAACTGCAGCATTCACTCTTGTGTGATAAGTACAAAAGCACAAGAAGCATGGCAACTAATAACAGAGGGTCACAGGGACAGTGGCCTTGCCATGCTCCCAAGCACGCTATCCCAAGGCCGAGCCGGCGCAGCGCTGCACAGCGCTTCGTGGCGGCCGGACCCTGGGCGCGCGGGCACAGCCCTGGGTGGCAGGCGCGCCCCGCACCTGGCCCTGGTAGAACGTGCCGCCGCTCGCCGGCTTGCTCTTCAGCATCCCCTCGATCTTGACCCGGAAGTCCTCTGGGATCTGCTTGTCGTTGTCGCTGCGCGCCGCGCGGAGCGCGCGCTCATGCGCTGTGAGGCGGCGACCCCGGCAGCAGTATGCGCGGCGCTAGCAGCGGGCGTGCACCGCAGCGTCGCAAGCACACAGCGCGCCCAGGCACCGGCGCGCAGGTTAAGGCCGAGCCCCTCGCGCATGCCAGATGTGAGGGGTATGGTAGAGTAGGGTAGGATTATGTCACCCTGCACCGGCGCTGGGCACAGCAGGTGCTTACATGGCGGGCATGCGCCTGCACAGCGCACCTGAACTGGAACCACACGGGCCGCTCGACGGCTTTCACGTCCTCCTCCTTGAGGCGCGAGCCGTGGGAGATGACGCCGGCATCAATGCCGCCGCTGCCTGACCATGCGCCACCGCGGCCGAGTCAGCGCACACCCCCCAGGCACAACACGCAGAGAGGCGCGGGGCGAGCCGCTGCTGCTGGCGCCGCGGTATTTTGCACCGGGCAGAGCACTGGACCGGGTACTTTGGTCGACACGCCGGGCAGATCGGTCGCGGTCAGGCACGGCGCATGTGGACACGGTTGCCCTGCCTGCCCTAGTGTAACTGGCTTCTCCTGGTCTGCCCGGGCGTGCAAGGTGCACGCAGCCGCCAGTGCCCAGGCAAGGGGGCGGCCGCCGCCGCAGAGGCAACGCATGTGACCAAAGGCCCGCTCCTACCCCGCAAGGGGCCGAGCGCAAGGCACCTCGACAAGCGCTGGCAGCCACATCGCCGTGCGGCATCCAGCGCAACAACAGGAGGGGGCATGCTGCCGGCGTGGGCGGCCGAGTCGGGTCTGTGCAAGGAGCAAGACGCCGAGCGCCTGCACCTGCGAGGAGCAGCGCGGTGTAGAGCCCGCCCCAGCAGAAGCCCTGCGCGCCGAGCGCGGACGCGCCGTGCTGCTCCCTGAGCGCGGCCACGACGGCCTTGCAGTCCTGCATCACCTGTCGGCCCATGGCACAGGCCTCGAGGCTTGCAACCTTCCACGCCCACGCGTGGCACTGGCTGAGGTGCAGGGGCCTGCGCGCGTGGCACGAGCCCCGCCCCGCAGAGCGCGCCGCGCTTGCCCAGGCCGCCCGCCGGGCGGCGCGCCTTGTCGTTGGGGAAGTCCGCCAGGAACGCGGGGAGCTTGCTGAAGAAGGCCGGCATGTGGCTGGCGTCCTTCGGCGGCTCCATCGCCTTGCCGTGGAAAAAGTCCGGCAGCGCCGTCAGGAAGCCTGCGGCGGCCGCGCCACGTCAGGCATGCTGCGCTTGTCCGGCTCTCGCTGCCAAGGTGCGCTTGCGGCAGCACTGCGAGGCAGCCTGCGGCTGGCATGCGGCGTGAGACGTGCCGCGCTTGTCTGATTATCGTCGCCAGGTCACGCTTGCGGCACCCGCTGCCCTGGCACAAAGCCACACGCCTCACAGCCTGCGCCACTATACGCAGCAGCAGAGGGACTCTGAATATAAACGCAGCCCGGGGTGGACAGCGCGCAAAGGCCTGCTGCGCCAATGCGCCCATGACTCATCCGCGGCTCGCCATCCCGCGCGCACCGTGCTTGGCCATCTTGTCCGCATACAAGCGCGCATTCTTGTGCTCCCAGCCAAAGATGTCGTGGATGAGCAGGATCGCCGGGCTCCCGGGCGCGGCCTTGTCCGGCTTGGCGATGTAGGCTGACAGCCCGCCCAGAGTCTCGGTCTGCGCATCAAGAGAACCCAGTTACCTCTGTTATACCTCGTCCTCCTCCTCGTGACAGGGGCACGCGCGCGCCCGGCCTGGCAGCAGCTAGTCCTTGAGCAAGGAGGACTGCATGCATGCGCTCTCAGCAGCAGCAGGCGCAGGGCCAGCTCAGGGCGCGCCCGGCCGGCCGGCGTCCCCGACCACTCTGCGCCAGGCTCGCAGCAGGCCTTGAATGACTCTCCCATTTCACCGCGCGCTAAACGGCTAGATAAGGACACAGGTGGTCAATAAGGTGGCCGGGGTGCAAGTACGTACACCTGATGTCCTGCACAAGCAAGTTTCTGTGGGTGATCAGGGACAAAGTCTCTGCTAGCTTTGCCGTGCATCGCGTAACTGCACCCTACGCCCAGGGCTCCATTCTTCACCGCTCCATTTCTTCAGCTGGAAGCACCCGACCTCAATCTTGGAAGCACCCGACCACAGGTGGGGCTGTTGTACTGGTAGTGTGAGGGTGGTGCACTCTACGGCGCCCATTTCCATGGTAGAGTGCCAGAATAGCATCAAGCGGTCCCGCAGCCGGTGTTTGTGTGACCCTGCACGCCGGCAGGATTGAGGTGACGGAACCCTCGGCGAGTCCCCAATGGGACTCGGTGTGCCCTGCGAGCGGCTGTGGCTGCTGGTTGCGTCATTGCTGGCAGGCGCTGGGAGCTTACAGGCCGCTTCGCTCGTCCTCCCGCTCACAAGACGAGACGGTGGACTGCTAGCTAGGGGCCTGCTGCGGAACGCGACGCTGCCGCTGCACGGCGCTGTGAAGGACTATGGGTGCGCGAGTGGCACCTGGCGCGGCAATCCTGCTTCTCAGTGGTGCCCTGCGTCGTCTGCAGAGCCGCTGAGCTGCACAGGGAGGCGCTGAGCAGGGCAGGCACTGGGGACCGTGCTGCGGCGTAGTCTTGCGCTCGCCTGGAGTTGACAGGCTTGCGCTCGCGCGCGGCTGCTGGGTTGGTGGCCGACCCGGCAAGCTGGGGAAGGTGCTGTGGCGGCGAGCTCAGGCCTAGCGTGCGAGGGGTTGGTCGCTGCGCGCCTCGCAGGTACTTCTACGCGACGCTCATGCTGGGCACGCCACAGCGGCAGTTTGCGGTGATAGTCGACACGGGGAGCACGATGACGTACGTGCCGTGCGCGTCGTGCGGGAAGAACTGCGGGCCCCACCACAAGGCGCGCGCGCAGGGAGCGCCAGTCTGACGCCCCGCCTGCCGGACAGGCTTGCATCACCCCGGGCTTGCAGCAGGCCGCGCGCTGCGTGCCTGGCGCGAACCTGCCTCGCTGTCTGCGTGACCCGCGCGCCCGCTGCGCAGGACCTCGCATTTGACCCGGCCAGCTCATTGACCTCGCAGCTGGTGCCGTGCGGCAGCGCAAAGTGCTTGTGTGGGCGGCCGGCGTGCGGCTGCTCAGACAACAACGAGTGCACCTACCAGCGCACGTATGGTACGCCGCATGCCTCTGTGCAGAGTCGTGCACAGCAGCGAAGCTGCGCCTTGTGAGCGCATGCAGGTGTCCTGGGTCGCATGCAGGAGTTGTGTTGCAAGCAGCAAGTCAGGGCAAGTTGGACTGGGCACCAACATGGTGTGGGCCGGGTGCTTTGTACGTTTGGTCCGTGTGCAAGCGCTTCTCCTGCCAGTGGGAGCGCTCTGCTGTGCGTTGCAAAGAACACAGTCAGTCCAGTGGTAACCATCTTGTTTTTGGGTCTGTTGACACTGTCCCCCGTGTTGCGTCGAGCTGGCTCAACGCCTGCTACTTGAGGGCACTTCATCCTGAACTGTGCCTGAGCCACTTGGGGATACGCAAGCGAGCCACGGTGGTCAGCGAGGGGCCCGCAGAGGTGAGACGTGGGGACAGGGCGGGGGTGTGGCCGCGGCTGCGAGGAGGCCGAGGAGCTTTGAGCGCAGCGAGGCGGGGAGCCCAGGCAGGCGCTTTCTGTTGCATGCTGCGTGCTGACCGTGTGCGGCGCCGCGCGGCGCGCAGCGGAGCAGAGCAGCAGCGCGGGGCTGCTGGTGGCGGACCAGCTGCAGGTCGGCGACGGGGGCGTGGAGGTGGTGTTTGGCTGCGAGACCAAGGAGACCGGGGAGATCTACAACCAGGAGGCCGACGGCATCCTCGGCCTGGGCAACTCGGAGGTCTCGCTCGTCAACCAGGTGCGCGCGCTGATGCCCGCGCGTGGTATAGCTTATAACGTGTGGGAAAAATGTTGTAAGTGCTGGGCGTACTGTGTGCTTCGGGGTTGTGCTGGCCCGCGCTCGACAGCACCCTGGGGCGGGCCGTCTGCTCTCTGGCTGATCAGCGTGACGCATTAATTGGGGCCGGGCCGGGCTATAGGGGATACGAGGGCAAGCGTGCTTTTGCCGGCCAGCCCCAGGCCACTGGCCTTGCGTGGCGTGGCATGCGCTCGCTAGCCCTGCTCCACGCACGTCCTGCTCTGTCAAGCGCGCTGACGCCCGGCGCGGCGCGCAGCTGGCGAGCGCGGGCAGCATCGACGACGTGTTTGCGCTGTGCTTCGGGAGCGTGGAAGGCGAGGGTGCGCTGATGCTGGGCGACGCGGACGTGGCCGGCCGCTTTAATGTGGCGCTCGGCTACACGCCGCTGCTGGACAATCCCGCGCACCCGCACTACTACAGCGTGTCGCTGGAGGCGCTGGTGGTTGGCGGCGAGCGGCTGGACGTGCGGCCGGTGCGCCGCCCTAACCCTGATCCCATGCCCGTCACAACTACAGCGGCGCGCTGGAGGCGCTGGTGGTCGGCAGCGAGCGGCTGGACGTGCGGCCGGTGCGCCGCCGCCGCGCGCGCGGCGGCGGACGCCGGGCCGCGCCTGCCGGGGCCTGCCCCTGTGCGGGCGGGTGGTGACGGGCTCTGCGGGGCAGCCTGCTAGAACGGTAGATTTCAAAGGCATCCTGACTGGCTTTTGTTGCCTGTTGGAGTTGCAGCCCGCCTATGCGCGCGCGCTTAGGGTATGAAAGCCCTGAGCTTGCCCTGACCGCCGCCGCGCGCGCGCGCAGGCCACGTACGAGGTCGGCTACGGCACCGTGCTGGACAGCGGCACGACGTTCACGTACCTGCCCAGCGAGGCGTTCCTGCGCTTTCGCGAGGCGGTGACGCGCTATGCGCTCGCGCACGGCCTGCACGTCACCAAGGGGCCCGACCCCAAGGCGCGCGCGTGGTGCTGGCTGCGAGGCACCTGCTATCATCTACGTGTGTGCGTGAGTGATGGAGGCTGCCAGATGGTGCAGGCACAGCTCTTTGGTGAGAGTCTGGGCGAACGCCACTGCTTGAGCGCTCGTGCCTGCTGGGGTCGCACAAAGCCTCTGCTTGTCGTTGCACAGGAACGCCTGTGGGTGGCAAGCACGGCCGTGTCCGTTGCCAAACAGCATCTGGGCGCGGCCCCGTCCTTGACCGCTCAGGCGGTTGGCAGACCAGCAGCGCCCCGCGCGCAGTTCCCGGACGTGTGCTTTGGCGGCGGGCCGAACGTGGACCGCGGCAACTCGCTGGCGCTGGACATGGAGCACGTCTTCCCGGTCCTGGAGCTGCAGTTTGCGCAGGTCCGTGCCGCCTGCGCTTGAAGCATCAGGGTGGGGTAGGGGAATAGGGTGGGTCTCCAGCGCCTGGAATTGCCAGACAGCCAGCTCGCGCAGGGTGCCCCGGCGTGCGCCCAAGTCACGGCAGCACGTGTCTGCCTGCCGGCGTGTCTTAGCGCGACGCAAGCCTGCCTGGCGCGACATGCGCCGACGCCGCCGGCGTGGCTGCGAGGGCCTGGCCAGCGCGCGCTCCTGGTGTCGGCTGGCGCCTGGGCGCGGATGCAGGCATTGATGACCCGCTTGCCCCGCTCGCGCGCAGGCCATGCACTTGCGCACGGGCCCGCTGAACTACCTGTTCATGCACACGGGCGAGGCGGGCGCGTACTGCCTGGGCGTGTTCGACAACGGCGCGGCCGGCACGCTGCTGGGCGGCATCTCGTTCCGCAACGTGCTTGTGCAGTACGACCGGCGCGCGCGCCGCGTCGGCCTGGGCGCGGCCGCGTGCCAGGACATCGGTGCCGCGCACGCGCCCTGCCCGGTGCCTGCCGGCGGCGCGGGGCACGAGTTCATTGAGCAGTGCGCACCCGTCTCTGACCCCCTTTTTTATTTAGGCAGCTGCAGCATGGGTGGGGGTCTGCTGTGCGCGGGGGGCGCTCCTCGCCCACCTGCAGACGCAGCGTCTTGCGCGGCGGGCGCGCGGCCACGAGTGCGTCCGCCGGCGCCTGCCTGTTGGCGTGCTGTGGGGCTTTCCAGCGCGTGTGTCCCTTGTAGGCGGAGACCTGCGGACCAGTCGCCTTCGCGCGCGCCAGGTGCCCCCCCACCCTGCTGCAGCGGGAAGGGGAGCGAGCGCGGCGTGGGCAGGGGGAAAGGTGACAGCATGCATGTGTGCTGCTTGCCGCAAAATTATTGCGCAATCGCTGCGTGCTGCTGGCCTGACCGGGTGCGCGCGCGCAGGATAGGCCACCGCTGTCATCGGAGCCGCGGTGTCAAAAGCCACCACTCACAGAACAAGCATCACGCGCGCAAGCTGGTGCTCTGACCGCCGGTGGCGCGCCGCGCTGGGTCATGTGCGCACGCCCTGAACGAAGCGAACGCAATGCAGTGTTGTGCTGCAAAGGCCTCGTGCAGGGTGAGGGTGTGTGAGCAGCAGACGTAGGGTCAGTCTTGAGAGCGCCTAGCCAATGCTGTCGGTCCTGGCATGTTGTCAACAAGGCATGTTGTCAACAGTTGTGCTGCAGCTGCGCTGCAGCTGGCGGCTGGAGGTTACACAGAGCTCGCGCGACATGCTGCCCATGCGTGCAGGCCTGCGCCCGAGACCCTGGTGCTGGCGGTGGCGGGCGTGGCGGTCGCGGCGCTGTTCGCCGGCATGATGTTTGTGGCGGCGTGCGGGTGGTGGCGCGCACGCAGGGCGCGGCGCGCTGCCGGCGCGGGCGGCGGGCTGGACGGCGGGGGATGGGGCTCCGCGTTGCCTGGGGCTTGGAACCTGGGGCACGGGTTAGGGTCTGGCGGCCAGCGCTTCCGGCCGCTGGACGAAGAGCACGAGGCGGAGCTGATGCCGCGCCTGTCCGGGGCGAGCGCGCTGACCGGCGGCGGCGGGGGGAGCCCCGGCCGTGGCTTTACACCGTCGCCCGCCGCGCCCGCCGCGGGCGGCACGCTGCTGCGCAGCATGACGCTGCCAGGGGCGCCCGGCGCGTCGGGCAGGCCGTCGACCCTGCGCGGTTCTGACGCCGCGTGCTGACCCGCATAGATGGTGCTCCTGCTGCGGCGGTGGCGCGCCGTTTGCCGCGCGCATGCGGCAACGTCAGCTTTGTGCCGAGTCACAGGCACTCTGTGTCTGTGCTGGCGGCATAACCAGCCACCGTGCGTGCATCCCCCTGGCAAAGCTGCGTAGGCGCGCGCTGGAAAGGGGAGTGTGCGAGTCCGGGGCGAGTGGCTGCACTGCGCCACGTAGCTAAGGGTTGGAATGAGTCATATGAGTAGCGCCAGCGGCCCGGGCTTCTGCTCAGGATAGTGTGCCATGTGCTGCCGCTGTGCCCGCTCTGTGTGTCCGTGTGCGCAGGATGGCACTCAGCGGCTATGCGGCCTTTTCTGCGTGCGGAAGTATGTGCTTTCAGAAGTATCAACCTGCTTCCAAACAATTTTGTTGGAGCCCTGCTTTGGCTGGCAACCAGCCTCACGCATGACCCTTTTCTGCTGAGTTTGGCATGTACACCCAGCTATGGTCAGTGCTCAGTGCTTTGACGGTGCCCGGGCAACGCTCAACCAATGTTGGGTGATAGTGTAACACACTGGTATGGAGCACAGTCGTGGAGTCTCTCAGGTTGTTGCTGCGGTGAGGCCCACAGCTCGTCACTGCCCTTACACTGGAGTGCAGCCGTGTCTATGGCAGCGCTTACCGTTCCTGGAGAAGCAGGTGCTTCAGAAACGCCAAAGTACACAACGCTGCTGCCTTGGACTGGCAACGTGTTATATTCACAGACGCACAAGGTGTGCAACACCACGCACAGCTTCCTCTGCTGGCCCCGCCCGGTCCACCGAGCACCTTTGTGGCTCCTTCAAGCGCAGGAGCGCTCTGTGGTATTGCAACCTGCGGCAGGAAGCTCAGAAAGGCAGGACGCATTCCTACACAGCTTGGCGGGTGCCGTGGGATGACTGGTAACCACACCCATCGAGTGGCGCATTTGGCTGGCAAATGTAGCGTCGCATCACCTTACACCAGGTGTGCATCTGTCTGCCAGGGACACCGCGAAGACCTCTGTACAGGCGTGGTGCATCATCCTGCCGGCAAATGCTGGCGGTGCGGGCCCCAGTGTCTATCACTATATTTCGTTCAGGCTGCAAAGCACTTGGCTTGCTTGTGCGACAGCGGATGCTGCATGACTCACCGCACAGGAAGGCTGGCACTGACATATGTGTGAAGGTCGCCGTGCAAGCGCAGCTGGCTCTCTGACAACCGCTCCCGTGCGTGGCTATGCGCAGCGGTCCCGTTGTTGGCCGGGTGGCTGCACACCGACAAAGGGAGCGCGGCTGTGCTGGTCGAGCTCGCGCAGCTGGCTGCTGTGCGCTACCTGCTGCAGGATTTGTGCTCACGCTGTGGTCTCCAAGACCAGCCTCCCTGGTGGCTGCCCTGGTCCTGTCCTCAGCCACCCTGCCACAGCAGGAGGCATGTGCGGTGCAGTACGAGCAACTCGGCTCCAGATCTTTTCCTTCCTGCTCTGCAGCATGCTCTGTGAAGTTGCATGTGTGCAGCAGTTACCTCCAGGCGTGATGGCGCAGATGTTGCAGTGCTGGTCACTACATGGCAATGAAACACATGGGATATTTTCAGCGCGAGCCCGCAGCCTACCCTGTCACTGCATGGCACGGTACTCGTGCGCTGCGTGGGCCGCATGCTGCTGGTCATGTACTGTGCCTAGCCGGCGTCAGCGCACGTGCAGCTTCTGCATGTTTGAGCGCTGCCGCTGGGCAGGCTGAGGTACCAGTGGTCGGCGGAGGCGGCGCGCGCCGGGGTGGCCGGCGCGGCAGCCGCCCTGGGCTGCGCCATGCTGGCGTCAGCGCTCGTCGACGGCCCTGCTGAGAACACGGGTGCGCCAGCTTTGTGAGCAGCGAACCGCATGTGCACATGCAAACGCTGTCAGGGCCTTGGGGGGACAAATCACCTGACAGCGTCTGCATGCATGCAAGTGCGGCACCTAGATTCAGTGCAGCGCGCTGGTGCAGTGCCTGCTCTGTTCAATAAGTCTGCTGCAGCTGTGTGCCCCATGCGAGCCTTTCATGTCAGGCCGCGCATCATCTGGCACCTGACAAGCATGCTGACTGAGGTCAGGATAGGGCGATGCTGAGGACCCATGCGCACACTGCAGAGGCGCGCCTCTAGACTGTGAGCAGGACGCGGCCCGCCGTCGCCGCGTATGCGTCCCCTCCCCATCCATCAATCGACGCTCAAGCATGTTCGCCCCGCATGGCCTGCGCGCAGGCGAGCTGGCGGCGCTGGTGCAGCAGCCGGGCGGCGGCGCGGCGCCGGGCCTGCTGCTGGCCTCGGAGGAGCTGCTCTTCCGCGGCTTCCTGCTGCCCTGCCTCGCCGCGCGCATGCCCCTGCCCGCCGCCGTGCGCGCACCAAATGCCGCCAACCGGGGTGCCTCAAACGTTCCGTACCATCTAGAACCTGTGGGGACGTGCGCATGCGTCAGCCTCTCGAGTAGTTCCCAGTGAGACAGCTAGGTGCCCCAACGCCACACCAAGTGAAAAGAGCAGGCACAGCAAGCCTGAACTGGCAGCAAGTGCGCTGCATGCGCTTGCATGTACCCAGGTTGACTGGGTACATGGGTGGGTCCATCTACGGTACATGTACCCAGGTTGACTGGGTGACCCTAGACTGCCTGCACCAAGCATGCTTGAAGGTTTTGTGGTCTGCAGTCCAAAGGGCAACTACTCTGCAGGTGCTGCTGAGCGGCGGCGCGTTTGCAGCGAGTCACGTTGCCGCGCCGGCCGCGGACGTGGCACAGCTGTTGGCGCTCGGCTGCGCGCTGGGCGCCGTGGCAGCCGCCTCGGGCGGCAGCCTGGTCGCCGCAACGCTCGCGCACGCCCTGTACAATGCGGCAGCCCTGCTTGACGCGCTGTCGTGATCCCAGGTGCCGTGTGCTTGCCAGGCACGTGAACAAATGCAGTGCTCTGCAATTTGGCCTGTCACATGTGCTGCGCGTCGTGAAGGCTCTGACATGGGGTCCGTCAGTTGCTGGGTCATACTGCAGCGCCACGCCTGCGCACTTGGCCTTGGCGCCAAGAAACATCAGGTGTGTCAGGGCTGCTCCTTGTCGCCAAGCCGCACCTTGTGCTCGGGTGTCCTGCTCCATGACTGTGTCTGTGCTGCGCATGGGTGCCCCGCTCCATGGCGCGCATGCGCATGTATGTGTGGTACACCCAAGGGCTCTGCGGCGGTGCCTCCATGCATCTGCCTGGCGCCCCCCCCATGTAGGGGCCGGGATGCCGGGATGCAGCCCATTTGGCCTTTTGTTACCAGGTGTTGACTGCAAAAAAAACAGGAGGGCGAAATCATGGTCCCTCTATGCAACAGCATAGTGTCGTGAGCGAGAGTCACAGCAGCGTCAGGCAGCAGGACGATGAAGGAGGCGCCACCCCCCACAGATGCAAAGCTTCACCCAGACGTGGAGGCCCCTGCCGCACCTGCGGCGTTGCCCGTCAAAGGCGCTGCAGAGCCATCCGCCAGCACGCGAGAGTACGCATGCAGTCGCAGTTCCTTCACAGACTTGCATTGCTCTGGCCATTGGCACCCACACTGCTTTTCTTGCGCTCCGCCACCACTAACAAGGTCGTGGCATGTGTAGAAATGGTGGAGGCACACCGCCAGAGTGCAGTATGACGGCTGTTGATGGCGTGGACGGCAGCAAACCATCAACGCCCACGGTCACGTACCGCGACATGTTCCTGCGCTGGATATGGCTGGGGTGCGTCTGCCCTCGTCATTACCTTGTACGTGCTCAGTTGAGAGCGTTCAGCCGAGCGGACGCTCAGCGAAAACCACGCTGTGTGCGGTGCAGGTGGGTTGGCTTTGGTGGCCCCACTGCCCACATTGCGCTCTTTCAAAAGGTGCGCTCTGTAAATTCTCAGTCCTGCAGTGCAGCCAGGTTGCGGCGTAGCGATGCTTGCGTGCTGTGATGGCGCCAGCCTCCTAGCCCGGGACGCGTGGCGCCTAGCGGCATATGCATGTTGCAGTAAAAACAATCATGTGTCTGCTTCGTGTGCTGCCCACAGTGTGACCACTTGTGACCAGTACATGGTGGCCCGTACGAGCGGGCAGCACCACAGAGGGTTGCCCTGCAAGGCAGTCTCAGCTCTGGTAGTCTCTCATTACATGTGCCTGCGCGTGGGCCGCGCGCGGCAGATATTCGTGGAGAAGCTGCAGTGGGTCACGAGCACAGTGTTCCTTGAGCTGCTGGCGCTCGCGCAGTGCCTGCCTGGCCCGACGTCCACGCAGGCGCGCGCCAGCGCAGGGCACAGCCTGCCGCATACCCCGCGCTACGCAGCGCTCACAGGACCGCAGGCTGTCGGATTAGTGGCGTGAGCTCGTTCTGACAGACTATGTGTTTGAAGCTAGGCACGCGGTATGGTGTACCCATCCGCGCTTTTGGCAGCCTTGATGGGGCCTGAGGTTCACTGCCATACAGGTACTGCTAGGGCCTGCGTGACCTGAGCCAGGGCAGGCTGGCAATGAGGGAGCCTGCAACAAGGCTCACCGCCCCCCAGGGCTTAGTGCTAGGGACCTCATGACATGGGCCGGGGCCGGCAGGCGACCATGTGCTGGCCGCGCGGCAGGTCTCCTTCGCGCTGGGCGTCGTGCAGAAGGGCGTCGCGGGCGGGCTGATGACGGGCGTGCTGTTCCAGTACCCTGGCTTCCTGATCGCGGCGCTCGTCGGCGCGGGCGCCGCCAACGTGCTCAAGCACCCGGCGCCCTGGCTGCACGGCCTCACCTCGGGTGCCGGCCCCGGCTGCCGGCTGCTGGCTGAGCCACCCAGGGTTAGGGGGGCAGGGTCGCAGGCCTCCCGGGACACAGCATCAGACACACCTCACGCATCAGGCTAGCATACCAATTCCACAGCCGTGCGTCAGCTGTCACGGGCACCACAAGCAGCCTGCCTCGCATGCACGGCGTGCGCCCACCCGCCGGCGGCGGCGGCCGAGCGCGACGCGACGCGCCCTTCGTCGCCAACCCCGCCCGTCGCCACCCCCGCGCAGGCCTGGCCGCAGTCGGCGTCGCGCTGGTGGCCAGCGCGGCGCGCGGGCTGACAGCCGGCACCTGCAAGCTGCGCGTGACCATGGCCATCAACGCCGCGGCGGCCGTCATCACGTTCTACTATCCGGCCACATACATGTTCCCGGCCTGCATCCTGGCGGGCGGCCTGGTCACGCTCTACACCAACCGCAAGGTGGTGCGCGGCCCGGACCGGGCGCGCCCGCACAGAGACCGGCCTGGTGCGTGGCCGGGAAGGAGCGCCCGGCATGCGCATGAGCAGCTGCACAGCAGCCCCATGCCCAGCAGGGGCTGCTGGCCTCGCTGCCGGTGGTGCGCATGTGTGCAAGACGGCCGCGCCGCGGCCCCGGCCGCAGCGCCCGAGCCTGACACCTGCTGCCGAGCCATGCGATGCTGTGTTTCCCACGCATTACCGGCGTAATCGATGGAGTGAAACCTGATACGGATGCCGCGCATCCCACGGCTCTGTCACACCCTGATCGTGTCCTGACTCGCTCCGCGCTCCAAACACCCAGCCACGCAAGGTTGGGCGAGGGACCCTAACCTACCCTAAGCGGCGCAGGTGTCCACGGTCGCTGACGCGGACCGGGTGGAGCGGCTGGGCGTCGGGCGCGTGGTCGGGCTGGGCCTCGTGCTGGCGTGGCTGGCGGTGCTGGTCGTGACGATTGTGCTGCGGCGGCGCCTGGCGTATGCGGACCACAAGCCGCTGTTCTGGTGGGAGGCGTTCTACCGCACCGGGTCCATTATCTTTGGCGGCGGCCAGGTCGGCGGCCCGCTCCCTCCTCTGACAGCATAGGGGATTGGCGTAAGGGGAGGCTTCCTTTGCTGCTGCAGGGCGCCGCCATGCCTGTTTTGCTAGAGAATTAGCTTTCCTCATGATGTCCAAAAAAAGGTGTTGTTGCTGCTCTTCTGGCACAGCATCCGAAAGCCGGAGCGCACCACCTGCATGTCATTATCAGTCTGGCACCGCACTGCGCGACATCATCCAGCGGCTCAACGCGCTGGCGTAACGTCAGCTTTTATGTGTCTGTCCGAAGCGGTCAACTACAGGAGCAGCAGTGCCTGAGCGGAGGCGCTGCTGCCCAGAGATGCTCGACTATCGTGTGACGTACTTAAACAGCAGTGCCTGGGCGCACGTGGTGCTGCCCAGAGTTGCTTCACACGGTTATGACGAGGTGCCTGATAGGAGTATGCTAGGATTTATAATGTTACCCTACTCATACAGCAGCGCTTGGCCGCAGGTGGTGCTGCCGCTGCTGGCGAACGAGGTGGTGCAACCCGGCTGGGTGTCCGAGGCCGACTTCCTGACCGGCTTCGCCCTGGTGCAGGCCATGCCCGGCCCGCTGTTCAACTTTGCGGCGTACCTGGGTGCGCCGCCCGGCCGGCGGCGCGCCCCGCCCGCATGCGTGGCGGCCGCGGCGTGCTGTCCCGGACTGCCCTGGTGGTGGTTGGGATGGATGACGGCCGAGCCGCCACCTCAGTGTCATCGCACCGCGCCTCTGTCTGGGCCACACGGGTGGGCCGCCGCGCCTGCGGTGGCAGCCTGCGGGGCTGCGCCGCTTCGCGCCCGGTCATGCCCGCGCGCGCGCGCGCGCAGGCGCGATCATCGCCGTGAACGCCGGCGTCAACGCGGCCGTCGGCATCTTCACGTGCTGGGTCGCGCTGTTCGCGCCGGGCATCCTGCTCATCTACGGCGTCATGCCGTGGTGGGGCGGCTTCCGCAACTTCCAGGTCTACCGCCGCATGCTGCCCGGCCTGAACGCGGCGGCGGTCGGCCTCATCGTCGGCGCCGTGTTCTCGCTGACGCTGCAGATCTACAAGGCCAGTCCCTTCCCGACCACGTCCATCTGCATCGGTGCGCGCCCGCCCCGCCGCCCTAACCTAAGGAAGACCCGCCCTAACCCTGTCCGGCCGTTAGCCCCATCCCGACCACGTCCATAGGCATCAGTGCGCGCGCGCCTGGCTGGCGCCAGGGCCACAGCACTGGGCATAGCCGTGCCGCTGTGAGTGAGAGGGCGCCGTGGCGGGACCCGCCCAGCCGCCGCCAGCGCGGCGCGGCCGGGGGCGCTGCAGGTGCGTCTGTACCTGCTCAGGGCCTTTTGCGCACGGCTGTGCAAGAGGCCCCCGCCCTGGCGCCCTCTCACTCATTGTGGCATGGCTGCGCCCGGAGCTGTGTGTGCACGACCGCGAATGGCCGCGAGGCGTGATGCCTGAGCTGGGTGCATGGCATGTAGGAGCGCCCTGGGGTCCTGGCCACAGTACACTGCCCCGCCCTTGTGCCAGTGCACCTTCTGCATGCCGCGCACGCACCATGCATGCAGCAGTTTCAGGGTAAGGTTAGGGTGCGTTGACAGTGCGCCCGCCCCGCAGGCATCGTCGGCTACTGCCTGGTGGACTTCCTGAGCTGCCCCGCGCCGGCGGCCGTCGCGGTGGGCGGCGCCCTGGGCGTCATCGGCTGGGCCGCCCACATGATCTAGCCCGCGGCCGGCGCGCGCCGTACCGCCTCTACCACACTGTTGCATGGGCGGGAGGCACCCATGCCGAACCCTGTTGTAATGACCGGGTCCCGCTTGGGTGCAGGGGCGAGCGAGCCTGCACACATGGTTAGCCGAGTACTGGGCGCGCATTGTCCCACACCTCTGCTTAAGGTGGTGGCGAGCGAGGCTGCGCCTTTTGTCCATCTAGCTGGCGGCCCACACCCTCGCTGCGTACCCGGCCCGGGATTTTTTTTTGAGGGATGCAGGCTGAAGCACATGTGACCATGCTAGCACCTGGTGCGCACACCCTGACCCTACCCACCCGTGTTTTGTGCTTGGGCGGTAAGCCACCCATTGCTCTGATTCTGCTTTGGGGTTGGTGCATAGAGTCTGCTCGCCGTGTCGGGCAGCGTGGATGCGTCGCGACATTACTCGGCTTTGCGCAACTGGCGCTCATGAGTCACACATTCCGCAGCGGGTAGCCTTTGGCGAACAGGACCCGAGAGAGCGGCCGGCGCGGCTGCACCTTGTGGTTCTGGTCCTTAGGCTGCGGCTCAGCCTGCGCTTGCATCGAAGCTGCGTTTGTTGGCCAGCTGTCCAAAGTAAAGTAGCATGCGGTAAAGCGCATGCGTCGTACCGTACCTAGAAGGGACCACATCCAGGCGTGCTAGCTTAGTATTGTTGCGCTCCCAACTTTGTGCTATGTGCCTGGCCCGCACTTCAGGCTTTCCTGTTATACTAGAGAATGCAAACTTGTGGGATATAGTAAATAATACAGTGCCATGCCACGCATCTGAAGAGGCAGTCCACCGTTTGACATCCCGTGGGACCTGCTCAAGTATGGCCAGAGGACGTGCAGGAGCTTGACGCGCGCGGCTGCTGACCGCGGCTTCTCCAGACTGTCCGCCAGCCAGCGGACCATTGACGCGCGTGGCTGCTGCCCATGGCTTCTCGAGTCCCGGCTTCTAGCCTGCATGCGCTACGGGTGTGAAGCAACTGTAGTTGAAAAGGGCAGCATTCAGCATCCTCGCCATTCCGCTGCCACTAGCTTCCCAAAGTGCTTACACAACAGCCGCAGGCGCGCCTGCAAAGCTGTCCCCCTTCTTTCCTCACGACACGATCACACTCTCCCGCCCCAATGCTGCTACAAAATTGCATTGTCCTGGGTCACTCCCCTGCGTCCCTGATCAGGCCAGCCTCGTACGAGCTGCGTCAGCCCGCAGCCTCCATGCCGACCCACCACGGAGTCTGCACTGCCCCGGCGACCCCCTTGGATCAGGTCCCGAACGCACACGCTGGATACTGTCACAGCCACACTCCCCACAGCAAGTTCTGAGTCTCGGCACAGGCGAAGCCACAGCAACGCCGGCCGCGCGGCTTCACGGCGCCCAGCGGGCGAGCGGGTAGCGGGCAGGCGGGCCGGGCGGGCGCCGGTAGGGTAGGGCGCTGGCCTAACCCTGCCATACACCCTACCCTATGGTGCCGCCGCTACGTATTCTTCTCCAGCACGGCGAGCGCGGGGCCCAAGTAGTTGTTGGCCTTGTCAGGCAGGTGCGCGACGAGCTCGTACACCTCCAGACCGGCCTCCGGCGCATACTCGTAGCAGACCTCGAAGGTCTTGTTGCGCGCGACCGGGTTGTGCAGCGCCTTGAGGCAGATGTCGGCCACGTCCGCGCAGCTGATGCCCTGCGTGATGCGCTCGCCCTGCGCGCCACCCCAGATATGCAATGCCTCAGGCACGGCAGGAGACACAACGCGTGCTGCCCTGGGCATGCTGCTGGCCCAGATATATCAGCAACCGGCTCTCCAGAAGCATGAGGCGATGGCTCCGCCCGTTGTCCCGATCCGTGCTCGACAGTGCCGGGCATGCGCGCGCGCGCGCGGAAGCATTTGGCAGGCATCCATACTCGCAGCGGGCGCGGCACGGCCGCTCTGACCCATGACACTCTGCCGCGGCGTCAGGCAGGTGCAAGAGCAGCTCACAGAACCTTTGCAGCAACCCTGCAGGGCATGCCCAGCTACACCCTCTTTCCCTCTCAGAGCAACAGGGCCCGGGGCATGCGTGCAACAATTAGAGACAAGGGCGCTGCAGCGGCCGGGCTCCTCCCTGGACACCCGCTCTCGCGCTCCAGAGCCCTGGCGCCAGGGCGCGGGCGCGCCTGGTCGAACACGAGCGCCTTGTAGCCGCCCGGCTCCTCCATGAGCGGGCCCGGCCGCACGACCGTGTAGCCCAGGCCGCAGTTGCGCAGCGCTGCCTCGCCCGCGCGCTTGGCCACCATGGCGGCCGGCGTCGTCGGCCGGCCGCTGCCGGACGCGCCGTTGCCGTTGCCCAGCTCGCCGGCGCCGTCGCCCGCGCCCAGCCCCGCGCAGCTCACCAGAATGAAGTCCGGCTCGTCGCCGCCCGGCAGCGCCTGCGCCGCTCCGCGCGCTTGCATGACAAGCCGCGCGCGACGGGGCACGCGCATCGGCGCGTACAATGGCCAGACACGGCTGCCTCCATGCGGGCGTGCAACTGCGCCCCTACAGGCGCGAGCGCTCAGCAGAGCGCCGGAAGGAGTCCCGCGCAACGCTGCCTGGCGGCGCATACTTATCATAGGGTAGGTTGAGGTCTGACGCGCATCGGGGCGCAGCGCTGGGACGGCTGAGGGCAAACACGACAGCACATGGCGGCAAGGCGTCCTTCTAGTCCTGCTCTGCAGCATGATGCTCAGGCACACCCACTGTGTGCTTCAAGGCCCTGCAGGGGCACCTGCGCCCTTCATGGGCCTTAATCTCACCTTGATGCGGTCGATCTCCAGGCGAAAGGGGGTGCCCGCGGCGCCGCTGTCTGCCAGGCCCCTCTCCCCCGGCATCATCACGGCCGGCAGCGCGCGCTTGGCGGGCTCAAAGCGCAGCGCCACCGCGCTGACCCTGCCGTACACGCGCGCGCCGCGTCATGCCGCGGCGTCCGGGCCAGGTTGGCGTCACGTCAGCACATCGCCGTCCGTTGCAAGAAATGGGGTGCATCAGTTATACTCGCGCTCTATGCAGCCCCAACCCCAGCGAGATTACGCGGAGCACGCAGCCAGCCAAAACTCCTAGTCAGTCTGGCTGAGCCCCTGACTAGTGCACCCCGTCCAGCTCCTGGCTCGCGCCTGCTGGGCGCTGCCCATGCAACCCGATCAATCTTGCATAAAGGGGTACAAGTACAGGAGCGCACGAGGTGCGCTTGCAGGCCGGGGGCGGCGCGGCCGCGCGCCTGGCGGGGTCGAGCGGCGCGGGCGTGTCCGGCGCATCCTGGTCGAACGCGAAGTAGGACGCGGGCCGGAACGCGCTGAAGGGCACGCGCAGGTTTACGTACGGCACCGGCACCGTCATGCGCGCGCTGTACGCCGTGCCATCGTCTGCGCGGGCGGCACGGCTCTGGCATCCAGACTGGCCGGTTGTAGCACACTGTGCATGATGCCATTGGCACCGTCGCTTCAGCACCGTCAAGCACTGCCCTCGCCCCGAAAGAACAGCAGGAAATAAAATAGGACCCCCTGCTTCAGGCCAGGGTGCACCCCCCCCTGCGCATGCATGTCACCGCCAGGCGCCGGGCGCACCAGTGGTCAGCAGCACGGTGTACGCCTGGCCGTCGCCGGCCATGCGCAGCAGCAGGCCCTCGCAGCCGACCAGCGCCGCTGCATCCTCTGGCCGCAGCTTGGTGCCCACCTGCGCGTACGCGCCCCGCGCGTGCAGCTCGCCTGGCCCCGCGCAGACGCGCTGCGCTCAGCTTCGGCAGCCAGAAGGAGATGCAGACAGGCGGCAAGCTGTAGGAGACGTAGGCACCCAGCGAGCTTCAGAAAGCGCAGACAGCCAGCAAGCTTTTGGAGACGCGGACAGCCAGCGGACAGCCAGCAAGGTGAGGCGGCTGTGAGGCCTGCTGCTCCGGCTGCACGTCTGTGGAAGAGTCGAGCAGCCCTGCCTGCCTGCAGAACCCCAGCAGGGCGCCTGCTTGCCCCCGCCGGACGCCCGCACCGCCGGTCAGCCCGGCGCACACTCCCGATCGTCAGTGCTGGCCAGGCGTGCCGGCGCGCGCCCCCACCGCTGCGGAGGGCCGCCGGGCGGGCGCGGGCGGCGCCCGCCGCGCGCGCACCCTCGAAGACGAGGTTGCCGCGGTCATTGATAAAGGTGGATGCGCGGTCGCGCTTCTTGGGCGGGTACTTGCGCTGAATCAGGCTGCCCCAGGTCTGCGGCCCGCCCGCAGCAGGTCGTCATGAGCGCTCAAAGGCGGAGGGCCGGGGTGCGCACAGAAGCCTGACGCTCTCACCTCCCCACAGGCACGCACGCCGCTGCATGGAGCGGGTCAAGACAGAGCGCCGGGATGGGCGCATGAGCCTGACGCTCTCGCCTCCCCGCAGGCACGCGTGCCGCTGCATGGGGCTGGTCCTGGCCCTAAACCTATCCCTAACGTGGAGCGCGCCTCGGTGCGCTCGGCGCCAACGCCGGCGCCTGCGTGCTCCACCGCCCAGGACGCCTCAAAGTCCTTGCGCTCGGCGAGCGTGCGCTTGGCGGTCGCCTGTGGGCGGCCCGCCCCGCGCCGCGCCTGCACGTGCCGCCAGTTCTGCGCGCGGCAGCACTGCGTGAGCCTTTGGGTCTCAACGCAGCGCAGGTACACATGCGTTGGTGCACTGAGGGGAGCTCACAAACTTGGGCAGCACGGTGTAGCATCGGGTAATTTGGCAGGTTATGCAAAAACGACGTCGCAGGGCACGTATCTGCCAACCCAGCTGCTTGCACAGCCACGCCCCACGCAGGCTTTGCACAGCGGCGGATGCATCGAGGGACTGAGGGGCGGCCAAGGCGGGCCAGGGCGCCGCGCGCGCCTGCAGCGCGGCGGACAGGTTGGCGACGCCTTCCTCCTCCACGCGCCGGACGTCAACGGTGAGCGGCGTGCGCGCGGCCGCGCAGAACACCACCTGCTCCCCGCAGGACCGACCGTAAAATCAACATGACTACAATAAGGGCAAGTCCACGGTGAGCGGCGTGCGCGCGGCGGCGCAGAAGACCACCTCCTCCCCGCGGGACCAGACGTACTTTGCCGTGGAATGTGACGTAAGTGTGACGAGAGAAAGTTGGCCGCTGCCTTCTCGCGCAATCTGCACGCTCGTGTCGGAGCGTGCGCAGCATTGCACAGCAAAAGCGCCCGCTGGGCCGTCCGCCACAGGGGCACGCTGCGCACGCGCGCCCACCCGGACCGCTGCAGGTCGTGAGTCTATCAAAGTGCTGCTGTTGTCAAGGACATGCACACGCACGTGCAGGCCGTAAAAGTCGCCCACGCCAGCGCTGCGGCGCTGAACCCCCGGGGCCGCCTCGGCGACACGCAGCGGCGGGTCGCGGGCCCGGGCCGCCCGCGCAGCGCGCCTTGTCGACGCCCTGCACCGCGCGGTAGCAGGCGGCAAAGTCGCCCACGTCGCCCGCCACGACCTCCACCGCGGGCGGCAGCGGCTTTGCAACCTCCTGGCCCTCATGCGGCCGCGCTAGCGCAGTCACCTTGTACCCGCGCAGCAGCAGCTTGCGCACGAGCACGCGGCCCACCCTGCCCTCGCGCAGCGCGCACGCGTCGCAGACCATGTTTCCACCAAGCCAGAGTGCCATTAAGTTTGCATACAGAGACGCGCACCCACCCTGCTCCCGTGCAGCACTCATGCGGTGCATGTCACGGCGGCACCAAACCCATGAACTTGCCAATGTTTTTGCAGATAAGAAGCTCCAGGGGTGCCGCACCCATAGATGAATTGGCAGGCTGCTCTGGACAGCTGCGCACAGGGCGCAAGCAGGCTACCTCAACCTGTTCCTGCTTTCTACATGGCAGCGTGCCACAGCAGCAACAACTGGTGCATCCAGTCGAGCATGACTGGTCAGCTCCGTGCATCACTTGGGGCTTGTATCACACGCGCCAGGACAGCCCTGTCGAGGCCTGTGACCCGCAACCGGTCAGATGCGAGGCGCTCAGGCGCGACATGCGGGCGGGCCCGCACCGCCCGGTGGCGCCGGCGACCAGCACGCACGTGACCGCGGCCTGCGGCGTCTCGAACTCGTCGTTGCCGGCGCCCAGGCCGCGGAACAGCGCGCCGTCCAGCGCGCGCTTGCTGCCGATCGGCCCGCTCAGCTTGGTGAACTGCTGCCACACGTCGTCGAAGATCTGCCTGCGCGCGGCGCGCGCGCGGCGCGTGACCTCCCCATCCCGACTTCGACGGAGCTCTCGCTCGCGACAACAGACCGGTGCGCTGCGCGCTCGCGGGCGTGCGCAGCCTCCCTCGGCGCCTAGTGTCCAGGAGCAACCTGGCACAACGCCGCCCGCCGTGCGCATACGCACTCTGTCACCCCGCTGCGCTCCAGAGCGCCAGTGTCCTGCTGCAGTGCCCGGCAAGGAGCCAACACACAGGTGGAGGCGTGTCGCTCGCACGTCTGCAGGCGGCCAGTTTTGCAATGCAATGCTTCATTGATCAGGCAGGCAGTGCCTTGCGCGCGCCTGGACTTACGGCCCATCACCACCGGGTTGAAGGTGTCGATGGTCAACCCATCCAGCCTCAGCCCGTCAACATCAGGATTGGCGCCCTTGCTCCGCCGCCCGCCGCGCCTGCGCCGCCCGTGCGCTCTTCGGCAGGCACGCAGGCGATTCTGTTGCTGCCCAGTCCACAACATACAAACTGGGCTGCACTATGAAGTTCTCTTCGCCGCAGGCAGACCAGGAGAAGTCGCTGCTGCTATGCACGGGCGTGACGCTGCCTGCAGCTCCTCTGTGCATTTGCTATGGTACACACGCCGGTGACTACCGTTGTGTACCACGCGCTGTCCCAGGACCTCTGCCGCCGCGAGTTTTGCGGGCGCGCCTGCGTCGCTGGGTGCCCTCCTCGCCCCCGCCCCCGTCCCCGCTCGGCCCGGGCTCGCCGCCGCCGTCCTCCGCGGCCCGTGGCCTCTGCGGGAGCGGCCGCGCGCCGTGCGGCGCGTAGAGCGCACGGTTGAAAGGCGAGTGGCAATGCGCGCACCGCCGCGGGCCCAGGCTGGCGCCGTGCCACCCCAGGCCGGCCTGCATTGCGCTGTGAGCCTGGCACAGCGGCGGCCCCTTGCCGACCTTGGACTCTCCAACTTGTTGCCTCCAGCCGGGGCCTTGGAACACCCCGGCAGCATGAGGCATGGCCCTACTCTGACTGGCCCGGTCGCATGCCACGCATGTCATGATGATCATCAACACATTCTGACTGCACACCGCACTCGGCTCCCTCTGCACTCAGCGCTACAACTCAAGTTGCTGCAGCCCTGCTCCATGCCAAGTGATGCTTGCAATGACGCGGGCATGCATTGAAGGGCGCAGCTAGGTGCCCTGACCAGTGCAGACGCTCAGCTTTGCCCCTGGGACTTGCTGCTTGGAACCCTGTAAGCGCCGCTCGGCAGTGCACGGCGGCGTGCATATATAGCTTGGAGCCATGGATGCATCGGTGCGTGCAACACTGCTATTTTCTTAATGCTTGCTCCTGTGCTGCACCTGTCCGTGCTGACAGCCAAATATTGCTGGTTAATGTGTGCGAGAAGTTGCTGACTGTGGGCCTGGGGCTCCAGCGTGGGGCATGTGCCTCGTGCATGGGCGCACCTGCAACAAAGCCAGTTGCTGTGGAGCGAGCGGAGAGCGCGGACGTGCAAGTCATCAAGATCAAGGCACAGCATTTTATGGCGAGCAGCATGGTGCGACTGCCGGACTGGCCTGCAGTTCTGCTTTTCCCTGGACCAGGTAGGATTGAAATGCTTCTCAGTTGCATCGGCACAGTTGTAACCTGTCGCTGTGTAGCCTGCAGTAAAGTTAGTGGTGGAGGTGCCTGTGCTGGCTCTCAAAGAGGACTGCCTGACGCCGTGCGCGCAGTGGAATGACGCGGTGAAGCAGTATAACCTGGCGCTGAAGCTGGCGACGGACCCGGAGGACCAGGCCAGCTTCCTGTGCGAGCGCTCCCGCGCATACGCCAAGTGAGGCTGCTGCACACCCCTCCCCCACAGCCACTTTTGATAATTCTTCGCTGCACGTGCAAACGCGTGTGCCAGCCTCCTGGCTGCTGGCGCCTGGCCTTGTCATATCTGCCGGAGTGCGCAACTCGTACAAATCACACTAGGATGAACTGACCTAAAATGGCATTTCGGCTGAGCCCCTGTGCATACCCTGCGCGGCAGCCTCAGCAAGCGCATCCGCAGCATCCCGGCCGCGCAGTCCGAGTACGCCGCCATCACCGGGCAGGACCCCTGCATGCTCGCGCAGCTGGCGTTCAAGGACGCGCAGCGCGCTGCCACTATCAGGCCGTCCTGGGCCAAGTGCTTCTTGCTGCAGGTGAAACGCGCGCACCTTCATGCTTGCCTGCGCCACTGCAAGCCGGTGTGTGCCAGGTGCCATGGGTTGCGAGTGACATGCAATGCATGCTGCTGCCAATGGTCCTGTGCACATGGTGCATAGCCTGTGACCTTGAGCTCCCAGCAGCAGAGCAGTCCCTGCTGCATGTGTCGAGGCTCGCACGGTGCATACGCGTCGATGGGGCATGTATCCAGTAGGAGGACAACAGACACCACTTGCTTGTCCAAATCAACATGCTTGTCAGACGGTCCACGCTGTGTCCCATGTGGACCGGTGACTGAGTTAGTGTTTTCGGGGACTTGTCGAGGTTGCAGGCATTGCTCCTGGACGGCCGAGGCACAGGGCGCATTGTTACAGTTGGCGCCCGCGTGCAAGCAGGGCGAGGCGTGCATGCTGATGGAGCTCTTTGCGGATGCGGGCGCGGCGCTGACGGAGGGCCTGCGCCTGGCGCCGGACAGCGCCGGGCTACAGGCCGCGATGGCGCACCTGCGCCGCGAGTGGCCCGAGGCCGCGGAGCCGGCGCCGGGGCCGCCCGCGGCGGCTGCGGGAGCAGACTGGGGCAGCGCGGCCAAGCGGTGCGGCTGGCATGGAGTCAAAGTCACAAGCTGTATACTGTGCTGTGAAGCCTCCATGGTCTGTGACATTTGCCGTCGATGCTTGCGACGTCATTCTCAAGTCGCACAGAAGTACACCATATGCTCGTAATACCATGATGACATATTATCCTGTAGTATAACCGCTGACAGTGTTCAGTGGAGGCAGCAGTGACTTATGGCATTGCCCCGATACAGGCTTTTCGCTAGCTCCCTTGCAATGGCCTGCAGAATGTTCTGCGTAGCGCCATCTTGCAGCATTCGCCGGCCTTGCCGCTCAGGTGCCGTCGTGCTGCACGCCTGCTGCAAATATGGTGGCTTCATGCATTGCACTGGGAGGAGCCGGCGCGGCAGAGCTCTCATGTGTGACCCATGTGATGTTGCATTATGGTATGTTTGCACCAAAAAGCAAAGTGGTGCCTAGGGCTAGAGTAGGCATCCACCTTAACCCTGTGCTGCATGCGCGCGAGCAGGGCGCGCACGGTGGAGATGTGCGACGACCTGGAGTGCAGCCTGTGCTCCAACCTGCTGTTTGAGCCGGTGACGACGCCGTGCGGGCACTCCTTCTGCCGCGACTGCTTCGCGCGCACGCAGGACCACTCCAACAAGTGCCCGCTGTGCCGCACGGTGCGCGGGCGCGCGCGCGCGCGGGCCTGGGGATAAAGGACGTGTGCTCTGTTGGCCTCAGACCTCATTCCCCTGCATGACACTGGTCTTGCTCCAGCTACCCGTTGCAACAACACTTCGGTGTAGGGCATCGCACATGTATAAATCAGGGCATCAAGCCCAGCATGGATAGGGTCTGTGGCTGCACTGGAGGCCTGTTCACGGGCACGCGCTGCCTGGTGAGCGCGTATGGGGAGCAGGCGATTAGTCTTGTGGGGGCTTCCTGTGTACATGCAAACACGCACGCGCTGAAACAAAACACACCTGACGAGCGCAGCAGATCACGGGTGCAGTCTGGACCTCAGTCCAACGTATGGATTTATGACAGGGTTAGGTATAGGGTAAGTGAGATGGAGGAGCTGCGGCAGGTGGTGCACGTCGGGCGCGAGCTGCCGGTCTCGGTCACGCTGGCCGCGGTGCTGGAGCGCAGCTTCCCGGCGGAGTATGCGGAGCGGCGCGCGGAGCTGAGCGGCGCGCGCGCCGCGGGCGACGCGCGCGCGGCGCCGCTGCCGCTGTTCGTCATGAGCAGCGTGCTGCCGGGTGCGCGCGCGCGCGCGCGCGCCGCCGCGCGCCTGCCGCGGGGTCGGCGGTGGGGTGTTGGCTTGGCTGGGAGGCGGCGGGCTACTTGGCGATGGAAACCTGGCCTGGCCATGACGAGATACGGCTGTTGCGACTTCCCAACACTGTGCCGGCTTCGGCATGAGGCTCGATGCTGTTGCCGGGCCTGATAGACTGTGTGGCGCGCTGCGCGCGCAGGCGAGCGGCTCGGCCTGAACATCTTTGAGCCCAGGTACAGGCTCATGGTGCGCCGCTGCATGGAGGGCAGCCGCCGGCTCGGCATGGCCACGCTGCGCGCGGGCAACCAGCTGAACGAGGTCGCCACCGAGTGCGAGATCACGGAGTGCCAGCCGCAGCCCGATGGGTGCGCTTCTGTGTAGCCCCCTCCTGCGCTTGGGTGCTTTGAGCGACGTCCCTGACTGCCGAGCGAAGCAAGCGTGCAAGGCGCTGCAAGAGTGTCATCCCCTAAGAAACTAGCACCTTAAAACCTGAATTGCGGGCATCGCATGCCTTGTGGGTGTGATGTTGATTTTTTCATAGGGTTCTTATGAGGGGGCAGCCACGTGTGCAGGGCGCGTCGCATACGAAGCCGTGTGCCACAGCTAGCTGCAGGTCTGCCAGCACGTGCACCCCTGGGCCACAGTTGATGTGATATAGGTGTCTGGTAGGTTTATTGCAAAAGCGCAGCGATGTGTGCGGTGCAGTAGCCCAGGGGGCTAGGGGTCGCGCTGGAGCTGAATAGGCGCACACGCCAGGCGGTACCACCTGGAGATTGTGGGCCGGCGGCGCTTCCGTGTGCGGGAGGCGTGGGAGCAGGACGGGTACCGTGTCGCGCGCCCGGAGTTCTTTGGTGACAAGCCGCCGCCGCCCGGCGACGCGCCCGCGGCGCTCGAGGCGCTCGCGGCCGAGGTCACGCGCCTGGTCGGCCAGTGGATCGAGCACGTCAGGCGCGCGCGCGCCGCGGCTCGACGCCCCCCGCTGGCCGTTCTCGCACACCTTGCGCTGACGGTGCAGGCTCACCTGCGCGGCCGAGCTTCGAGTGCGGGCAGGCATTTAGTTGATAAGTCAACAGCCTTGGCACCATGCATGGCATACGTATTTGCGCCGCACACGCCATGAGCCAAGGGCAGGGCTCTGCACGCGTGCCCTTCCCTTGTTGCACCTGACCGCGTCAGCAAGCTGGCGCAGGCGCTTTGCAGTGTAGCAGGGGCAGGGCTCTGCATGCTCGCCTGTTTCTTAATGGCCCTGACCGCATCAGCGAGCGAGCGCAGGCGGTTTGCGGTGAGCGAGCTGCGCGTCATGGAGCTGCTGCGGCGCGCGGGTGAGCGGCCGCAGCCCGGCGACTACGAGGCGCTCTCCTTCTGGGTGCGCCACTACTTACATGTTACCTGTTAAAATATATACATGTATACATGCAATGTGCCCGATCGTAAGCAGCGACGGCGGTACGCTTGAGCTCTGGCCGGAGCTTTTGCCAGCTCTTACTGCGCGCTGCGCGCCCACTCTCTGCCTGGCGCATGGGGGCGGCATGCATGCCACGCGGGCCCCCGCGCGCGCCCGCGGTCCACACTAATCCTAATCTGGCCGTGCGCATGTCGCCAACCAGATGCCCTTCGAGCTGCGCGACCGCGCGCGCATGCTGGCGGCCACGTGCACGCGCGAGCGGCTGCGCCTGCAGCTGGAACGCCTGCAGCGCACCGACGTCACCACCTGCTGCGTCATGTAGGCGCCCTGACCCTAAGTCCGGCGCGCTTGACCCCGGGCGCCCTGGCGCGGCGGCGCGCGCTGTGCGGCGTCTGGCGGCTGCGCGCGCCTCCGTGCGCCGCCTTCGGCTGACTCAGTGCTGGCAGGGCGGCTGAGCGCGAATGCGGCATGCCGCGCCGCGCACCTGCAGCCTCGCTAGAGTTTCAGGGCACGTGGGGCCGGTGCGCTGCGTGCTGCAGGGCAGCGGCGATTTCCGCTGTTGCATGTACAAATTCTTTCTGAGCCCGCTGCTTGCACCTGGCATGTGCCAACACACCTTGCACAGCACACAGCAAGCGGTAGGGTTGCCCGCAAGGCCCGCGCAGGTGGTTTGTGACGGCCAGGGGCTCTCGCAGAGAGTGGGATGGGGCTGTGCTGTGCCAGGGCTTGCGGTCCAAGCCTCCGCCCTGCCTTATTTACATGCCATTGCGACCTGAAGTTGTGTATGAAGCTGTTTTGGAAAAGAGGCAGTATAGAATACCACAAGGGGTGTGATATGTACAGATGAGACAGTACCTTGGCTCTCAGGGCCGCCCTCGCTCGGCGCCCCGGACCCCGTGAAGCCCTGTATCACGATTCAGCGTTATGGATATAAGTTTACAGTTCTGTCCTAGAGGCAAGCACCTGCAACCAACGTCATGTGTACTTGGGAGCTTGTGCATTTCAAGGCGGGTTGGCACGCAGTTGCATTGGCGACACTGTGCATTATAGAGTGGGTTGTACGCGGCTGCGATGGCAACTCTGCGCAGGTTACTTGCGCTCTAGATGATCCTGCTTTGCATGCTCCAGCACGCCACATGTAACATAGCTTGCTGCTTCCCCCAGCGGTGCTGAGTTCGACCATGCTACAACAAGCCTGAAAGCATTGCTCAAGAGGCAAACTAGGTACAGTCATGCAGGGGCGCCCTGCAGCGCCTTGTCCGCCGCCTTGGCGCGCTTCTTCCGCTTACACCGCCGCGACAGCTCCGCTGCCGCGGCGCCCGCCGTGCCGTCGGCGGCGGGCGCCGCCGCCGCCGCCAGTGCAGTCGCGCCGCTCCCAGCGTCCGCCGCGCGGCCCGCCGCGCCATCCGCTGCAGCATCCGCGCCCTGCCCGGCGCCGTTCGCGCCAACGGGCGCAGCGCCCGAGTGCGCCGGTCGCCCAACCTCTGCCGCCCCTCCACCCGCGCGATGCGCCCCCGCCAAATCCGCCTGCGGCGCGTCCGTGTGCGCGAGCCCCAGCCGGCCGGCCGCGCCCGCGCCCGCGCCTCCCGCCGGCCCGGTGTGCTGGGGCTGCGGCGCGCTGCCCGCGCTCGCCGCAGCGGCGGCCGCCCCGGCTCCCGCAGCACCGGGCATGCCGGGCGCCTCGCCGGCCGCCGAGCTGGCCGCGGCGGCCGCGGACGCGAGCGGCAGAGAGGGAAGCTCGGCGACCGGCCCCGTGCGCCGCGCCTGGTTGACGCCCACCTCCTCCTGCCACTCGAACGCCGACGCGCCTGGCGGGCGGGCGCGCTCGTCAGGGTGCGGGCGCGGCGCCTCACCCATACATCCTATCCTGATGGTCTGCCGGCGCCGCGAGGGCGGGCCGGCGTGACCACCGAGCTGGCAGCAATGGAGACCACGCGGCTGGGCAGGGGAGTCCAGGAGCCGCATTGAGCCAAGCGGAGACAGGGTAGGGCGCTACCCAACTTACACCCAGGTGCGCGCGCGCGCCTCCGAGCTTGCGCAGCCAGATCTGCTGGCCGCTGGTGATGACGGTGTTGGCGAAGTAGTAGAGGCTGAGGCCGCTGGGCACGTTGAGCGCAAAGTAGCCCACCATCAGCGGCAGGAACGCCAGCAGCGCCTGCCGAAACACGCAGCGCGCAGGTTCGCGCGCGCAGCGGCGGCGCGATCGCCCCGGCCCACTGAGGATTGTGACAGGCTCACAACCCAGCTGCGCAACACTCTCCCCCCCTTTTGTGTTGAGCGCCGTGTCCGCACACACTCCCGACTGGTCTGTTGGCGGCACCCCCGATGTGATACATCCTCACCCCATGAAACACATCCTCACAAGGAGACAGGACAGGCTCACATGCATGCAGCAGCAACCCACACCCTACCCATGCGGCGTACCCCACAAGGAGACCGGACAGGCTAATACGCAAGCAGCCGCGCACGCCCCAGCGCCCGGCGCGCGGGGCCCCGGGCCGCGCGCGCGCCTTGGTGGTCTTGGCGCTGCCCTCGTCGTCGGGGTTGACCGGCGGCGAGATGATCGCGCTGGACGCGTACTGCGCGCCGACCAGCAGCGCGGGCAGCACCAGGTAGCGCGCGGCGGCCTCCCACCCGATCGGCGGCGCGCCGTCAACCAGCGGGTACAGCCAGGAGGCGCCCGCGCCTGCGCGCCGGGTTAGGGTAGGGTGTTGGCCGGTCGGTGTCAGGGACCGCGGCGGGCTCGCCATGCACCGCAGGCCGGGCCGCGCCTCGCGGCGCCGCCGGGACGGCAGAGCACAGAACGTGCTGCGCCCCGGAAGGCCGAGCCCGGACGGGGGCCGCGCACCGGCCTTCTGCGCGGCCAGCGAGGTGGGCCCGGCCAGGTCGGGTAGCCAGTAGAAGCCGCCGGTCAGCGCGCCGTCCGAGGACGCGTTGGACAGCGCGCGGTACAGGCCCCAGAACACGGGGATGGTCGCCAGCGTCGGCAGGCAGCCTGGCGCGCGCGCGGCGGGGCGTAGGGTTGGGCTAGCCCTATCAGCCTAACCCCATCAGCGCCCGCCGTCGCACGCAGGCGGCCCGGTCGCATCGACGGGCAGTACAGGGGCCGCGCGCAAGCCGGCCACATGTGAACACAGCCCTGCCCACGTCTCGCGGCGCGCCTGCAGGCCGTGCTGCGTCGACAGCGTGACAGAGGCGGTCGCCGTGGCTGCAAGCCCCCGATCCATTATGAGCAGGCCAAGATACGCAGCCCTCGCTCTGCTGGGACAGAGCTCTTGGCGGACATGTTGTGAGGTCCAATGGGTACAGGGCCCCGCAAACCCCGCACTGCACGAGCCCCCACCCACTATGCACTGCTGGGCACGGCTGTGCACTGCAGCGGCATGCACACGGTGCAGAAGGTGCAGCGGCATGCACCGGCGGTCGGGTTGACGCCCGACTTCTTGTACAGCTCGCTCGTCTCGCGCTGCACCTTGTCCTTGTCGTCGCCGTACAGGCGCTTGAGCGCGTCGATCGTCGGCTTGAGCTTCTGCGTGGACAGCGCGGACTCCACCTGCGCGACCAAACACTGATGCTCACCCTATCGTGGCGTAGACCTGGCTGGCATAGGGTTAGGGTTCAGAACGCATCAATCGTCAGCTTGAGCTTCTGCATGGACAGAGACGGCTCCACCTGCGCTCCGCCCGGCCCTGATGCCTGTCGTGGGCAAAGAGATGACCTGGCTGGCATTGGGATCAGGGTTTGAAGCTCCACCTGCACAACCACTCCTGCCCGGAAGCAGCCTAGGTTGGCTGACACACGATTGTTTATTTCACTCATTCCTCGAGAGTGCTTGCCCTGCCTGAGCGGCCCTAGCTGGCTGGAAGAGGTCATTACCCCAAACACGCCTGGGTGCGCCGAACGCGCACACTCAGAGCCTTCCTATCCTGTCACGACGCTCACCCGTCTGGCCTGCACGCTTGACGAGGCGGGCGCTCGCAGGCCGCAGCCTCTGCAGTCCCACTGTGAGGATGCAAGCAGGAGTCCAGCAGCCATACACGTTGCATGCATGCAAAATGCCCAGCACATCCCCGCTTAGCTCTGCTCGCTCAGGTCTGCGGGGCCGCGCCTGGACTTTGGTGAACGGGAAGGTGAGTGTTTTGGTGACGAGCGTCAGGCACACGATGGCCCAGCCGGACGCGTAGGGCACGTGCGCCGCCTTCAGCTGCGCCTGGAAGTACAGCAGCAGCCAGTCCAGGCCCTGCGCGATCGGCGTCAGCCAGCCGTCGTCGCGCGGCGCGGGCGCCGCCGCCGCCGCCGCGCCCGCCGCGTCCGCCAGCTCCGCCCACAGCCGCGGCAGCGCGGCGGGCAAGTCAGCATCGGCGTGGACGCCCGCGCCCGGCGCCGCTGCCGCCGCTGCGCCCGCCGCCTCTGCCAGGTCGGCCCACAGCTGCGGCAGCGCCGCGGGGTTGACCATGCCCGCGTCCGCCGCCGCCGCGGCCGCCGGGAGGGCGTGCAGGGTGGAGACGGCCTGCAGGGCGTGCGCGGCTGCTGCTGCTGCATCTGGCGCGGCCGCTGCCAGCTCGGCCAGGGCTGCGCGGCAGACGGCGCTTCTGCGGGAATTGACGCACGTGTGAGACAGGTGGCTGGGAGCACGGCCGACTACAAACACAGCGACTTAATACAACTTCCAAAACTCTTGCACTCACCGTGCTCGACACCTCCTGATGTCTTTGCACCGCCAGGTGAGGCTTCTGCTTGCGGGCCCAGCGGGTCCGGGCAGCCAGGTGGACGGCCTGCGCAAGAAGCAACAAGCAGGTCAGTCACATGTGCCATCGTCTGTGATTTGCACTCCTAAAGCTATTGACATGCTCAAGTTCACACAAGTTGTGCCCAAGCAGGCAACGTATTGGCGACACAAGCACCGTGCAGGTGACTCGGCAACCACGCAGCGCCCACACGCCTCCATATTGCTCCTCTGCTTATATGTAAATCTGCAAGCTAGTTGTACACACCAGATAACCCTCTATGGCTCGCTGGACCTCCGCCGCCGACGTGCCGCCGCTCGCCGGCAACTGCCCAAGCCGGTGCTGCGCTGTGGAGTAAACGCATTCCTTGTACATGCCTCAGGCGTCGCTGCTCGCGCGAAGGTTTCCACGCGCATCTCTACATACTCCCGGAGGACGGCGCCTCGCCAGATCGGTCTCAGATCGCCGCAAGCCAGCCTCTGTGGCGGCAGCCCCGCACAGCAGCATGCTGGAGGAGAGGAAGACATACATATCCGACTCCATACGGCAGGTCCCAGACTTCCCGAAGAAGGGCATCCTGTTCCATGATGTGACCACACTGCTCTTGGACCCCAAGGTGCGCCCCGAGACTACCACACAGGCGCTGAAGCTCCTGCTCACTAAAGTACTCACTAAGCTCCTGCTTACTAAGTAAGCACTATGCACGCAGCAAGTGCGATAGCACACACTTTGCAGCGACCCCACTCAAGGCATTGAGCGCCGTGTGCAGCACGCAGGCTTTCCAGTACTCTGTTGACGACTTCGTTGACCGTTACAAAGGGAAGGGCATTGAGGCAGTGGTCGGTACGCTCGCCGTTGCGAGGGCAGTCAGGCCCGCCCTGCCTGCTCAACGCCGCACACCTGTGCACTGAGACCCCATCACGTATCATACAGGTACAAACACACACACACACACACACACACACACACACACACACACACACACTTCACACATGCAGACACACTAACACATATGCAGCCCGTGCTCGCAGGCTTTGAGGCACGGGGCTTCATCTGGGGCGCGCCGCTCGCGCTGGCGCTGCACTGCGCGTTCGTGCCGTTGCGGAAGCCTGGCAAGCTGCCAGGCGCGTGCTGGGGACACGCTGCTAGCCTGCCTGTCCTGCTGGCATGCATGTCTGACGGCCTGCATCCGCTCCACCACCCGTAGAACGCATGCCCCTCATACAGGCAGGTAACTGATGCATGCACGCCTGTCATGCACAGATGTCACAGAACTCATGGCCAGGACTACCCCTTGAGCTGCATCCTCAATGGCCTGCATCGCCATGGGGCCGCATGCACGTGCAGTGTTTGCAGCTCAAGTGACCCCCTGTGGTCCGCCGAGGCCGGCAGCCGCTGCCCTGGGGCATCGGTGCTGCGGCGGGCGGGTCACCACATGCGCCACGCCAGGTGGGGTTGCGTTATGGGGCAGCGGCTCTGTTACATTACAACGTATTGGCTTGGCGCAGGCGAGACGGTGCGCGCGGCGTACGAGCTGGAGTACGCAAAGGACGTGATCGAGATGCACGTGGGCGCGGTGCGGGCCGGGCAGCGCGTGCTGCTGGTCGACGACCTGATCGCCACCGGCGGCACCATGGGCGCTGGCATCAAGCTCATGCAGCAGGCGCGCGGCGCGGGGGCGCGGCCGCGCGGCCCCGGCCAGCCGGCTGGGGCTGCTCAAGTACCTGCTTAGAGCTTGAGCTGGTGGGCATTGGTCAGGCGGCTGGGCGGATTACTGAGGGTCATACACGCGCATGGGTTGGAGGCGGGGGTATTGAGGATGCACGGCAGCGATGCTCAACCCTCTTTCACTGGCAGGTCAGGGGCGCCATGCTCTGACTGCGCGCATGGGCTGTCGGCCTGCGTGATAGGGTTAGGGGAGGGTGGGCACCGTGCTTTGACTGCATGCACGCGCTGTGCGCCAGGTGGGCGCGGAGGTGGCGGAGTGCGCGTGCGCGATAGAGAGGCTGAAGTAGGGTAGGGTAGGCGCCATGCTCTGACCGCGTGCACGCGCTCTGCGCCAGGTGGGCGCGGAGGTGGCGGAGTGCGCGTGCGTGATCGAGATGCCGGACCTGGGCGGCCGCGCCAAGCTGGGCGGCGTGCCGCTGTACGTGCAGGTGCTCAAGGAGGGCGACTGACGCGTGCGCCAGCGGGCGGGCCGCGGCCCCAGGGGCTGGGTGAGGGGGTGCCATGTGCTGGGGCAGAGCTGGCGCGCTAGGTCAAGGCGCTCTCGTCAGCTGGGATTCCATCATGAACTTGTTGCTGCTGCTGCATTTCATTCGGTGTGTTGTCAGCACGGTTCTGCAGCCTATCCCCGGGACAGGGCTAGTGTTTGAACACCACTACCTCATGAGGATGCGCATCCTACATATGTGTAAGCAGGAGACAGATCCATGCGAATGCACTGTGCATGCATGGGGGCTGCGGTCTTTGCTGTTTGCAGCCGTCCAGCGCCACAGTGGTATACGCTGCTGCCTTGCTGGCAGCGGGCTGACCGCCCTTGCTTGGGCGCTGCCGTCGTGGGCAAACCTCTTTGAGGCTTTATGCCTAGGCAAGGCTAATGCAGCACTGGTAGCAAAGTTACAGCGCATGCCGTGCTCTGCTACTCTGCCTGCGGGCAGCATGGTTGTGATCGGGCGCCCGGACAGGCACCACGCATCGCAGCAGAGGGCGACAGGCAGTCGGCTCCTCGTCAGCCCCGCGCGTCTGCGGACGCAGGCGGCCGCAGGCGCGGGGAACAGGGCAGGCACACGCGAGCACAAGCAGCAAACAGGTTGCCCTCACCCCACCAGTGCGCGCGGCCGTCAGGCACACGCCCCCGATATCGGGCCAACTTTGCAGATGCGGAAAAGCACAGAGCGCCAAGTGCGCCCCTGACAGCGACGGACATTTAGGTACAGCGGCTGCACGGTGCCGCCCCCGCGCACCGCTTGACGCCACAAACCAGCCTCAAACACAGATTGGGCGCGCGACAGCAGCTGCACACACCCTGCACAGCGCCCCCAGAGCGAAATGAAAAAACAAGGGGTCGATTGCAGCGTCCTGCGCCTTTTCCGGCCTGCACGAATGCAACAATGCACTGCTTCATGTCGCAGCCAGACAGCGCTGCCTGTGAGAGCGCAGCGCGGGTCAGCTGATGCAGGGCACCACGCCCGTGGGCCCCGCTGCGGGATGGCAGGCACTGGCGGAAACGGCGCGACCCGTGCTCAAGGCGGCCCCAGTCACGCGGCTGCGGGCGACAGACGCACACGCGACATCGACAAACCAGAGTGGCGCGCGCCGCTCGCGCTGCACCGACCAGCACAGCCAGCGCATGTCATCATGGGCCCAACCATTGCGGCACATGCGTCGACCAACCGCGTGTCCTGGTCACAGCCAATCATGGGCGCCCGCGGCCCCGGCTCAGGCAAGCCGGTGCCCTGAGCCAGACATCGGCGGCGCTGGGACGCGGATGGTGCGCACGCGCGGGCATGGCCCAGGGTTCAGTCTGCACGCGCGCGGCTCGCGTCTGCGCGCAAGACGCTCGCGCAGGCTCGGCGCCGCTAGGCGCCGCGCACACGACAGCGCCGACGCGCGGCGCGCGCGCGCGGCGACGCTCATGCCATCGAGCGGCAAATGTGCGCGGCAAATGCGCGCGGCGCTCGCCGACGCGCGCGCGCGCGCAGAGGGTGGGGAGCGATAGGGTATGGTAGGGTATGTCAAAGGGTGACAGCACGCAGAGCGGCTCTCACAGCGTGCCCTGCGAGTCGATGGACAGCGCGTCGTCATCGTCCGCGTCGCCCAGACCGCCATGCTCACCGGCGCCATTTGTGAGCGGCAGCGCCTGCGCAGCAACAAAGGCGCTCCTCGGCGCGGGCGGTGCAGGCGGAAGCAGCCCCAGCTGCTCGACGCGTCGCGCGCCGTGCCCAGCTCCGACCGTCTTGTGGACCGGCCAGGCACCCTTTGCACACATGCCCACAAAGGAATGTCATCCCTGTCCTTAGCAGAGCGCATCATTTATGCGCCGCCCAACGCTGACAACCCCTCATGAAAGTGGTGTAGAATGAACCCTTCGCGCAGCCCCAGCGCATGCTGGCATAGTGCAGGCAGGCGCCGCCTCGCCCTCTGTCTCCGCTTCGCTCGCCACACCCTACTCTTTCCCCGACTTGCGCAGGGCGCACCACACGCGCGCCGTCCCATCGCATGCCGGCGCCGTGTAGCCCCGGCGCGGCCTCGTCCTCTGTCTCGGCGTCGGACGCGCCCGCGCGCGCGTTGCCCGACGAGCCGCCCGCCGCGTCGTCACGCGCCGCCAGCGCCCACTGCCGCCGCTTGTCACATGCCGTCAGGTCGGCGCCGCAACTCATTGGCGGCAAGCTTGTCGCCTCACAGGCAGGCGCAGGTGCATGCGTACAAATCTGCTGCAGACCGTGGCAGGGCGGCGCTGCGCGCGCAACAACAACTCTGCAGCGTCCTCGCACACAGCCACCGCCCAGAGGCTCTTGCACAAGCGTGCCTGTGTGGGCCGGGGGCACCTGCGCCGCACACTGCAAACAGCAGCAGCCTTTACAGGAAGGCCAGGGAGCTGATGCTGGCCGCTGGGCACGCACGCGCGGACCCGCCACGACGGTATATATAGAATCAGGCACCCCATCTTACCCTGCCATAAACCCTATCATAACCCCGGCGGGCGCCCAGCCGCGCGCACCGGCGCGGGCGCGTAGGCGTCCCAGGCGGCGGCCACGTTGCCGCAGAGGTTGCGCAGGAACTGGTCGGCGATGCGCGGCGGCCAGGCGGCCGGCAGGCGCGCGGCCAGGCTGCCGCGCAGCTTCTCCAGCCGCGTCAGCCCGCCGCGCCAGGCCTCCGCCATGTCCGCGCGCGTGGCCTGCGCGCGACCCCCCGCCGCGCCTCAAGCGCTGACGGACTCACGCAGTCCTGGCCTCCTCTGCTTATGTCTGCGCGCGTCGCCTACGTGCGCGCCCCGCTGCGCGCCTCAGCGCGCGCTTCGTTCGCTCCACTCCTCGTTTGCTGACGGCCGCAGGCAGGACCAGCCAGCTCTGCTCGCAGCCACTTCCAGCACAAGCCGCAGCGCCTGGCTCCAAGCTGGCAGCGCGCGCGCCCCGCCCTGCTAACAGCCGCGGCGAGCCGTGCCGGCGGCGCGGCCGCCGGAGCGCGTCTCCGACCCCGGACTGCGCGGCCAGTCGATGCAAAGGCGGGCGCGGCGCGCTCGCGCCGCGCCGCGCCGGGCACGGCGGCGCGCGGGCGCCGCGCGGCGCACCGTGTTGGCGTAGCGCCGCGCCAGGTCCTGCATCTCGCCGCCGGGCATCATCACCAGCGCCACCTCGCCCTCCTCCACGCGCTCCGCCTGCGCGCGCGCGCGCCCCCGGTTGAGGAATCTTAAACAATGTGAGCTTGTTTTCCCAGCACCCGCTCGCCATGTTCCACAAGATGTGCCAGAGCCCGCCCCCGGTTGAGTAATCTGAAACAATTCGAGCTGTTCTCCCAGCACCCGCTCGCCGCCTTCCACAAGACGTGCCAGAGCCCGCCCCGCGTCCAACGCTGCTTTTGCGAGAGCCTACACAGCGGACTGCTTTGGGCTCCTTGCGGATGCGGCGGGGCATGCGCAGAGCCCTGGCAGCACGCTCCAACGGGCGCCCCGCGGCGCACCGCAAGCGCCATGGGCGTGCAGCCGGCCTGCAGCGGGTCCTGCTCGGGGCCGGGCAGCGCGTCGGGCTCGTGCGCGACGTAGAACCAGGCCATGGCGGACGCGAGGCCGGGCAGGCGGCGGTCGTAGGGCCCCACGATTGCGGCCGCGTACGGCTCGTCGGCGCCCAGCCGGTGCGCGTGCTGCTGCGTGACCTGGTTGTGGATGTCGATCAGCGACGGGTGCGTAGCAAACTGCGGGTGCGAGTGGTACCAGCCGACGCACCTGCGCGCGCCCGGCGGGCATGTCAGTGAAAGAATGAGGGTAGGGCTAGGGTATGGATAACATGAGGGTCTGCCCCTGCATGCATGGGCCTGGTGCTGCACGCCAGGACTGCCCCGCCCGCACCCCCGCTCCTACCGCCCGCCGTCCTGGGGCAGCCGCAGCCCGCCCCCCCCGAGCAGGCGACCTGGCAGCCGCGCGGCGCGCGCGGGCGGCGGCGCGGGCGCGGGCCGCGCACTGCATGCCGTGGTCCGCCGCGATGGCCGAGCGCACGCGGAACTCGTCCTCGGGGTCCATCTCCACGTTGATCATGGCCGTGTCCACCGCCAGCTCGCGCACCGGGAACGCGCGCTGCACCCTGCGCCGGGCGCGCCCCGCTCGCGTTTGGTCAAGCCTCCCTTACCCTAACCCTCGGGTCCGACCCTACCGTCAGGCCTGAGAGGCGGACGCGCCGCTCCGGCGGCGCCCGTGCTGGCCGCCAGCTCGCGCACACTGTGTGCGCTGCAGCCTGCGCCTGGTTCCAGTTCCAGTTCCAGTTCCAGTTCTCACTTCCAGGTCGGCCAGGCTGGAGCACCCCCTGTGCAGAGGTCCGGGCTCGTGGCCACTGCTGGCGGCGGCGCGGGCGGCCGCGCGCACCGCAGCTCGCGCGCGTCCGCGTCCCAGGACCCGCCCAGCACGCCGATGACCTCGCTCAGGCTCAGGTGCGCGTGGAAGTCCATCATGAGCTCCGCGGCCGGCGCGACCAGCACGCGGAACGGCTGGCCGCCCGGGCCAAACTCCTCGGCGGGCACCATCTGGTGGTCGTCGCCGCCGTGCAGGCCCTGCCGGTGCGCGGGCGCGCGCGCCTGCGCGCCCGGACACCGCCTCAGCAGGGACGGCACGGAGTACAGTTGACATGTGCTGAGCTCGTTCGAGGGCGCACAAGGCGGCGCTCAGCAGCGCGGCGAGCGGCGCGCGCGCGCGGATGCAGGGCGCCCAGCGGCGGTGCGCCCCCGGTGGCACGGGGGCCCATGCGCTGCGCACGGCCGCAGGGCTGGCCGCGGCCGCTGCCTGGGGCGGCTGCCGCGCTGAGCGGGCGGGCCTGCCCTCGAGCGACAGCACTGCAGAGCGCGTCCTTGGGTGATGGCGCAGCGCACGGCGCAGCGCAGCGGCGCATGCCGCCCACACTGGGGTGCGCCATGGAGGACACAGGCATGCTCTGTAAGGCCCCCACGACCTGACCGGGTGTCGGAGCATAAGCACGCTCCTTGCCTGCTGCACCTCATCCTACCCTAAGCCTGTAATTGCTGCCGCACCTGCCGCCGCGGGCGGTTGTTCCAGTACGTGGCCGCCTCCACGCCCGCGTCGACGGGCGGCAGCGGGGCCGCCCTGGACCCCGACCGCCGCAGGCCGCGCGGGGAGCCCGGCAGGCTGCTGCCGCCGGCCTCCTCGGCGCCGTTGCCGTCCAGGCGCGGCCGCTTGGCCGCCGGCGGGCCGTCCACCGCCGCGCCGCCGTCCGCGTCGACCGCTGCGCCGCGCGCAGCCGCACGCCTCAGCGTCTGCGGGCAGTTCGCGACGACCAGCTACCCATGTTGACAAATGTTGGCATACTCTGTCAGAGGGTTTCAGAAGACCCTATGACAAAGCCTGTCGGGGGGTCGCGCGCCCGCAAAGCGCCGCCGCGCCAGCTCCACCTTATAGTGCTCCAGGAACTTGCCGTCGTACTTGACGGTCTTCCAGCCGTCGTCCGCCTTACGCGCCGGGTTGATGAGGCGCTTCAGGTAGATCGAGAACGCGCTCGGGCTCTCAAACGCCAGGCTCTGGCCCTGCACCTGCGCGGCCGCACCACACCACAAGTGGGGCGCTACTGACATTGTTATCTAAGCGTGCCTGATCAGCTCTCATGCCGTCAGGCTGCTGTACGGCCGCAGCGCTGGCGGCTCCATGCCCAGGAGACAGGGCAACGTCATGCACTCTGGGCAACGTCATGCGCTCTGCGCAACTCTCACACCAGGAATGCGCCCTGCCATGCATCTGTCATCAACGCTTGCAGCGCGACGCGTGCGGTGCCAGGAAGCGGGGACACCCCCGCATAGAGCCTAACCCTACCCTACCCCGCGCGCCCCCGCCGCGCACCACACACTCGATGCGGCCGTCGGCGGTGAGCGTGGCGACGTTGGTGGCGCCCTTGTACTCCACGCTCAGCACGTTCGCGCCCGGCAGCACGATCCGCTCGTCGATCAGCAGCTTCAGCGTGATGCCACCGCCCGCGCGCGACTTGCCTGCCGCCGCGCCGCACCGCGCGGGCGTGATGGCTAAGACAGGGGAGCGCCCTGCAGGCTTCGTATCTCTGCTCCGACCGCCTGCATGCGCCCTGCCCTCGCGCCGCCGCTCGTCGAGGCGCATGCGCGCAGCAGGAACGCCCTCGACAGCTTTAACTACCGCCACAGCTGACCCGCGCGTTCTGCGCTGCAAGCTCGGCACTGCGTGTCGGGCGCGCGCCCGCGTTCGCGTTGCGCCGCTTGGGCATCGCCGCGGGCGCCGCCGGCGCGTCCGCGCCCGCCAGCGCGCCCGCGTGCGCCGCGGCCGGCGCCGGCGCCGGCCGCTCGCGCGCCGGGCCAGGCACGACATAGCGGTCGAGCGCGGTGCGCGCCGCCTGCGCGCGCTTGATCAGCTCGCCCTCGTCCTCGGTGTCGGTCCCGCTATCGTCCACCTCGGGCTTTGGCGCGGCGGCGGCGGGCGGCGCGGCGGGCGGCGCGGCCGGCGGCGCGCTGCGCAGCGCGGCGCCGGCCGGTGCGCCGCGCAGCGCGCCGTTGCTGCCGTGCGGCCGGCGCGGCTCGCCCAGGACCCCGGGCGTCGCAGCCTGCGCCGCGTCGCAGCGCCGCAGCAGCGTGAGTGCCGGTCGCTCAGCGAGCGGGCGCCATGCTCCCGCCACGGCCGCAGCCGTGCTTGGACATGCGAGTGCTGACCAGGCTCACAGCCTGCTGCTTGGTCACAAGGTGGCGCGCTGGCCGGTCACCGCAATTGGCGTGATGCGGTCCGCCGGCCGTTGCTCCAGGCCGGCAGCCCGGCCCTACCAGCCTCCCGGGCTGCCTTCACGCCCAGCGCCCGCCCAGAGCGTTCTGCAGAGCACTCTCCTGTGCCCGCAGCCCTGCAGCCCAATCCAGGGCCCGCAAGCAACCCCAGAGCACGCCCGAGCCCAGGCCCGTCGCGCGCGCGCCTGCAGCAGCCTGCTCTGGGCGCCCAGGTCCGCCGCAGGCCGCCCTGCCGGGTCCTCTGTGTCCGTGGAGATCGCTTCCGCGAGCACGCCGCACGCGCCTGCCCCCACGCACAGGCACGCTGACGCCCCGCTGACGCCCCGCGGACTCGCCCCGCGGGCGCACGCTTGCGGCGGCTTCACAGCGCGCGCGTGCGCGTCCCCCAGAGCTCCTCCAGGCTCGCGAGGCCGCTGCCCGGCGCGTATGCCCTCTGGGCTGCTGCGCCGGTGCTAGCACGCCGCGGGCGGCCCTCCGCGCGGCGCAGCGCCGCCCGCTGAGAGCGCGCCGCGCCCGCCGCCGCAACGCCCTCGCCAATCAAGCAGGCCGGGCGCGTGCGCACCTGGCGCGCTGTCGCGCTCCAAGTAGCCGACGTCGCCCGGGTAGTGCCGGTCCCAGCTGCAGTCCCTGCGCGGGCGCAGCCGTGCGCTTAAGCGCCTGTCCGGCGACCGACATCCTGCTGCGCCTGTGCACGCCCTCGCGCGGAGCGCGCATCGCTCCTCAGACAAGGCGCCGTCGCGCGCCGCTGCGCTAGGCGGGCGCGCTGCAAGGGCGTAGCACGCTCTTGCAAGCACAGCGTGTGCAGGGCACCCCCGGAAGCGCGCGCGCGCCTCTGGTCGTCTTCCTCGAGCCCGATGTCGTCCATTGCCGCTGCGTAGAACACGCCTGCGCCCGGGGCCGCGCCTCGGTGGCCACAAGGCTGCACGTGCGGACTTGCCAGTAACAGCAAGCCAGGGAGCGTGTCTGCTCCAGTGCGCGGCGACGCGCTGCCGGGCGCGCCTGGACTCCGCAGCATGTGCCGGCCTGCAGCCGCGCGCGGCCAGCCAGCCGCTCAAGCCGTCGCGCGCTGGTATATTTTTTATGTTTCTGGCGGGCGGTCGCTCTGGGTGTATTCAGGTGGTTTTCAAGCGCAACAGGATCCCATACAGGCGCCCTGGCTCAGCGCTCTTGGCCCGCGCAGCTGGTTTGCCCCTCGGCTGAGCATCGCTCTGGTGGGGGAGAGGAATAAGAAGAATTCTCGGAGCGGAGCAGGCCGTATGTACGTCCGGCTCCACGACCGGCTGCACACACAGCGCTGTGCACTGCGCAGCAGCAAATGTGAGCGCTTGCCTCTCGTGGGTTGCTTGCCGGCCAGCGCTGTGTCAGCTTCTTTAGCAGCCGCGGGAGCGCCCAAGCCCGTTCTCGCTGTGAGGGGGGTCAAGCAGCCAGGCGCAAGACGTCTCAGCCACAAAGTGGTACAGGCCCTGCCTGCGCTGTGCCAGCGCGCTGCGCGTGCGCCGGCGACCATGCGCGGCAGAGGGCTTGCTGCGCTGGCCGCTCTGGTCTGCCTGGCCGCCCCGCTGGCGTTCAGCGAGGCCGTGTCCGTCGGCAACCAGCCAGCGTTCGGCCCGGCTGCGTTGAACTACTCCACCAATGCCAGCCGCGTCTACAGCTACTTTCCGAAGGGCGACGCCAGCAAGGCTATCGGGGTGGACGTGTCGCCGTATGGGACCATCAAGGTGCATGCAAACTCGAGCGGGCTGCTGCCGGTGCTTTGCTGCTGTGGTCTACTGTCGTGCGTACTGGCGCTAGTTGTGGTGCGCCTCCGGCCCTGTGCTAACCGCTTCCTTGCGGGGTCTGCAGCAAGTGACACCGGCGACATTTCCCTTCTTCGCTCTGGCTCAGACGCCGGGTAATGCCCCGCACCGAGCGCATGTTTGCATACAACCCATGCATGCTTCGTCTGCACACGCTGTTGTCTTGTACTGCGCGCCTATATGTTGCCAGGAAGTCCTGACCTCTGTGGCGTGTGCTGGACAGGGATATCGCAGCTGATGTTTATCATCAAGCCGTGCGCCCAGCTCGCTCCGCACCATCACCCTCGCGCGGACGAGCTTTTGACGGTCATTGAGGGTGCGGGCCTTGGTTGATGCGCACTTGGTAGATATCGGCCTGCTTTGAGTTTGACGTGTAGAGTGGCCAGGCTGTTCCCGCAACTGTGCGCTTGTAGAGCCACAGCAGTGCAGCTGCTCGCGCAGCCTTGTCATGTGGCACAGAGTGTATCATGTTTGCGCATATGGATGGGGAGGACTCGCATACCCAAGATACGGTAAAGTGCAGTGATTCCTAATTGCTGCGTGTCTGCAGGGGGGCCTGTGACTGTGGGCATGGTCGACGAGGCGGCCTCCGGGCAGCAGGCCTTCCAGCTGCACATGAACCGGCTGGACATCACCATGATCCCCATCGGCGACATCCACTACATTGAGAACCGGCAGTGCGAGGACGCCATTATCGTCGGCTCCTTCTCCAACACAGACCCCGGCGTCGAGCTGACGCTTGGGGTGAGCCCCTCTCCATGCACGCATGCAGCCTGCCATGCCGGCGGTGCCCTCCTTGTGCGCATTTCAGCAGCAGGGATGTGTGCATGCATGCAGCCGGTCTGACATGCCTCATTCGAGGACATTTGCAGGCTGCAGGGAGTGTGCATGGCCCCGGGCATATGACAATCCGTGACTGTCCCCTTGCCCTTCTACCATGCAGGTGCACTTGTCACTGCCATACACGGCCCTAACCCCATGTCCGCCTGGGCACGCGCGCGCCCCGCGCCCAGGACTCGCCGCACGTCAGTGCGCAGCTGACGTTTCCAAGCGCGAGCGCGCAGTCGATGCTGAAGCTGCCGGACGCACAGCTGGCGGCCTCGCTCGGAATGTCGCAGAACGCCACAGCAGCGTTCCGGGCGACCGTCCGGGCGGCCGCGGCCGCGCGCTTCCAGCCGGTGCAGGACGACGGCGTCTGCAGGGCGGCGTGCAACATCACTGCATAGCCGCACCTGCACGCTGCCCATCGCCTGTGCTGCCTGTGCTCCCTTGTGTTTGCAAAGCTTTGCAAAGTGAAGCAGAGCAAAGGCAACAGCCTGCAAGGCCGTCGTCTGACAGCATGCTCGACAAGACGCGCCGCGCACTGATACTTGCCTTTGCTGCCAGCTCTTCCAGGCATGAGCCTTCACACTTCCCCTGGCAGCATTCCCTGACAGCATTTCTATGCGCCTCTCTGGGTGCCTGCGAGCACCGCCTGCGCTGCCGGATGTCTTCACGCGTTAGAGTCTCTGAGGTCGCCATGGGCTCTGTGCGGCAAAATATGCGGGTAAATGCTGTCAATCAGCGGAGAGTGATTTCCCCTCCCCTCTTCTTAGTCAGGGGATGCGACCGATGGCAAACGTACAGAGCACTGCATAATTGTTGTGTGAGAGACCTTGGGATGCTTGTTAGGCTGCTTAGGACAACTCAACCTACATTGCACTTTTCGTCCTGGACTAAATCTACATAATTATGTAAAATGAGCATTACAATGCACATTTTTGTGCTGGCAGAGCGTCTCAGCTGCAAGAAGTCCCCTTTTCCTTCCAATGGACAAACACATCTTCCCAGTGTGCGGCGGCGCGCCCACAAGGGCAGTGGCCACAAGCTCGGCGCGAGACTGAGTGTAAGCACTCAGACACATGCGCAGGGTCGCCTGCACCTGCAGGGAGTCTGAGAGTAATTGCCTTGGGCCCCAGTCGCACGTAGAACGCCGTCATACGAGGTGTGAAGGCTGTCCTCCTGCCAGCAGCACGCTTGACCTCAGACGCAGTGCTAACGACGCTAGGTGAAAAAAAACCACGTGCCCAGGCAGGCCAGGAAGACACTACTTGGCGATTTTCAGCAGCATTGCTTGCTAGCAGGCCTGCCCTGGCATGGCGCAGCATGGCAATAGCCATGACATCATGCTGTAGCTTGGCCTGAACTACATGGCATGTCCAAGCATTGACGCGCCTGTCTGATCCTGCCTGGCATGCATACTATGAGCTGCTTGGGCTCTATGGCTTGTCCGGCCAAAGGAGGCATTGTGTTCCGACCGGGCGGTGGCCACCAGTTCTCTGTTCATTTCTTGAACGTGAGTCTCTCTTATGTGTGCGCGCCTCTCCTGGCATCATCATCATGTGGCAGCTCATGCGCTTGTATCTGCATCGCTTATGACGCGGTGCATCCCGCCGAAGGGACGCGCGCCATGCAGGTCCATGTGCTGTGCTCGCTTAGTCGGCAGCATGCTGGCGCGCAGGCGGTGGCCTGCGTTGTGGAGCAGGTGCAGCTCGCCAAGCAGAACATGCCGGTTACCCTCGTTCTGATCAGCGCATACGGGCTGGTGGGCAAAAAGTGCATGCATGCATCCTTTGCCCAGCGCGCGCGCGGCGGCCGGGAGCATGCGCTCCTTGCTCAGCACCTGGGATGCGCTGGTGGAAATGAGCGTGTCGGCGTTGTTCTGCTTGCTGAGCCGCACCTTCTCCGCCACGTATGCCACGGCCTGCGCGGTCAGCACGCCGCCGACCAAGCGAGTACCCTCCGCAGCTCCCGGGCGGTGTACAGGCGCCTCGTTGTGCTGCACAGTCGTTGATGAGTCCGTTATTGCCCATAGCAACCCGGCTGCATCTAAGCGCTGCTGCATGCTGCCCCTCGCATTCGCGCGCCTGGTGAGGAGGATACCTTTTTGACACCCTTGCTTGAACGCCTACTCTCCCAGCGCCAGGGCAGTGCACGAGGCACGACAAGCGCCGATGGCTCGCTGCTGGCAAGGGGCGTGAGCAGTGGGGCTGCGCGCGCCGGTGCAGGCGTGCGGACCGGCTGCGGACCGGCTGCGCCGCGCATGCAACCATGTAAGTAGCTTTATTAGAACCTGCCTGAGTCTGCTATTACAGGGACGTGGCCGTGCATGACCAGGGCGTGCGCGCCCGCAGGCTGTGTCTGGAAAGCACACAGCCGGCGCCCTGCAAACGGGCGTGTGCAGCCTGTGTTGCGTGCGCCTGTCTTAAGACACGCTCACCAGGCGCGCAGGCGACCAACCTGCATGTAGTGCCACAGCACGTGGTAGGGCACAAGGGTTAATGGACAATGCGCCGCGTCAGTACTGCCTACAATTGCCGCTATGCTGCCGCGGTTGCCTTCAAGCTCACCGGCTGGTGGAAGGGCGCAGGTGATGCGGCTTTGCACCAGAGAACGCACGCAAGTGGAGGCTGTCCGGCGAGTACGCATGCAAGTGGAGGCCGGACAGCCTCCGCTTGCATGCATACTCGGTGCACAGTGGCATCACCTGAGCGCTTCAGCCCGCCGGTGAGCTGGTAGGCGACCGCGCGAGGGTAGCGGCCGCCAGCCCGCTGCAGCGTAGTCCAGAAACTCCTTGTTCCCTACCATGTTCTGCGGAATTGCATGCAGGTTGGTCGCCTGCGCGCGTGGCGAGCGTGTCTGAGACACGCGCACGCAACACGGGCTGCATACGCCCGCTTGCAAGGCGCCGGCTGTGTGCTTATTGGACACAGCCTGCAGGCGCACATGCCCTGGCTACGCATGGCCACAGCCGTGCAATAGCAGACTGAGGCAGCTTCTCAGAGCAAGCTACCAAAAAGGTTGCATGTGTGACGGCGCGGATCTCTGAGCCGACATATCCCACACTGTACCTCACAACATATAGAAGCTGGTAGCCACTGCCGCCGTGGACGACCACGCCAACAACGCCGACACGTAAATGAGGGGAAAGTGGGTTCATGCGCGCCTGAGTGCTTGAACCAAGTCTGATATAAAGCCCGGACCTGGTACGAGCTTGCGGCGAAGTTCATAGGATGACATGAAGAAGTGGAGGGGCTACAGGTCTAGGTGAGCGGAGATTGCGCAGCGCCTGCAACACTTGTGACAATATACGAGCGCAGGTCAAATGTGGCCTGACTGGTAGGATGGTCTATGGTTTTTCCAAATGACTGAACGGAGAGGATTGCTGTTTGTGTGTGGACTGCAAGAGCTGACTTAATCTGCTCTGCGCAAGGTGGCTCGCTCTGCACCGCCAGCAGTCAGCTTTGCAGCACTTCGCAGCCGCAGCTAGAGCTCATAAGCGTTCCACCGCCGTAAACTTGTCATGCCGACCGAATGCATTCACATGTACAGCAGGCCGGCAATCATCTTGCGACACACACACCTTGGCGCTTCTCTTACACCTGCAACCATGCGCGCATGTACAGCATGCGCGCTGCGCATAGCAGGACACCCTGGTAACAGGCGCCGTTCATCTCCCCGTCGCTAGCGTCGCACCACGACCCCGCCGCGAGCGCCGCTCCGGGGCACCGCGCATGGACACAGGCTGGCGTTGCATGGCCCGAGCTCGGAAGCGCGCAGTCAAGCTGCAGGCCCAGGTTGAGCGCTATCAAGCACCTCTGTAAAACACGCCATACTGAGCATAGGAGTCCGAGTCCAGCAGCGCCTTCATGATGACGTGGTAGTGCACAGCGCCTGTCGCCTCGGGGTCGTACTGCGCGCCGCCCCGCCCGCCGCGTCAGTGCGCGGAGCGCGGTCACACGCACCAGGTGCAGGGTTAGGCTGAGAAAGGCTGAGAGGGCGGGCAGGTCGCGGCACAGATGAGCAGCCATCCATGCATGGGCCTGCATGTGCATGGGCCTGCATATGGCGCATCGCATGCAAGGGCCTGGAGGCTGGGTTCGGAGACCCTGCTGGTAGCAAGGCGCGGATCATGCAGTACATGGTCAGCATGGCTGCTATGCTGGGGCGCAGAGCGTGCAGACCCGGTGGAACAGCGCCAGCAGCGAGTCGTCGTCCAGCTGCATCCCAAAGCTCTCTGTCATCACGCGAAAAGCCTCCACGCTGACCTGCGCGCAAACAAAGAGCTGCTCCAGAGCGATGTGACATCGCCAGCATGCTGTGCAATGTGGGAGTCGCAGCGGTGCAGCAGAAGACAGGTTGATTCTATGACACAGGCTCCCCGCGGTAGGTGGTGTGCGTGAAACTGGCATAGCACCAGGGTGAGCCAGCCCGCAGCTCCTTATCAACGCTAAGTATGCTTTGCATCGCCGACGCACGTCGTTGTTGCCTTGCTCCGTCAACGCACAATTGCACCAATGATGATACCAAGTTCGGAGCGGGCGAGAGCGGCCTGGGCCGCGCACCAGGCCCGTCTTCCCGGTGTCATACATGGCAAACAGCTTGCGCAGCTTGAAGGCGTTGTTGTTCTGGTTGCCGATCTTGCCGCCAATGCGCTCCTTCATGTGCCCTAGCATCTCGTCCAGGCGCTTCCTGCGCGCGTAGCGGCCTGTCGGGCACAGCTCACCGCGGTCCAACATGCTCGCCCGGCTCGACGCCTCTTGGAGCCAGGCCCGTGCTTGGCATTGTCGGCAGGAACAGGCATGCAGCCGTGCCTGCCTGATTCGCGGAGGACGCGGTAGCAGACATGATGCCAATGTGCTCTCAGCTTCATGGCGTGCAGGCCCCATGCGTGCAAGGCAAGTCAGGCAGGCCCCATGCAAATGCAAAGCGGTGGCATCGGTTGGCAGGCGCAAAGGCCACGCTGGGCCGCGGGCGCGCACTCGCCCGTGCGCTGGAACGCCGAGCGGTACACGGCGCGCAGGTCGGTGCTGGCCTCGGCCAGGCCCTGGTTGCGCAGCGGCGAGCGCAGCGCCGCGCCCGACGCGAACGGCGGCGCGAACTCGGCCGCGTACGACGTCTGGAACGGGCGCACGCGCCCGTCGCCCAGCGTCAGCTGGCTCACGGGCGGCTTGGCGCTGTCCTGCCTGCCTGCGGGCACAGGCGCAGGTGTCGGCTGCGTGCCTGGCGCGCCCGTTAGCACAGGTTGCGGCACGACAGGAGCATTGCAGCGCCAGGGCCTGGCGCTCCACGGGCAGACGGGCTGCGAAAGGAGATGACATTTGCTGCTGGGCGCGCCCGCGCCGCACCGGCAGTCTGCAGGCTGGGCCACAGCGTGGGGCGCGCGGCGCCCGGCTGGCCGCGCTCCGCAGAGTTGCAGGGGTCGCGCTTGGGCGTCGGGACGGGCGCCGCGGCCGAGCGGGAGTGCAGGAAGTGCGGTGGCGCGGGGTGCGCGGCGGTCAGCTGCGCATACGCCGGCGTCTGCGCATAGGTCTCCGCCAGGCCGCGCACGTAGCCCGTGAACCTGACGCCCAACTCCCCACCCTGTAAGCGCGGCTGGCTCCGTGTCACTGCTCACGCAAGCAGCGCTGAGGCGGTTGGTAGGCGCGCAGGTGCACGCCAGCGCAAGCGTGGGCTGTCGCGGGCGCGCGCCCTGGCATCTTCCAGTGCGAGCAGGACGGGCTTGGCTGTGACGTGGACGCCATAGCTGAGTGTTATTGTTAGCGTGCTACCGCGGCCTAGTTGACACAGCCCGGCCCGTCCAGATATCACTGAATTTGTGGGCAGTAGTGTGCAAAGACAGTGGTGGTGAGTGTCCTGAAGGTCTCGAGCCACTGTCCAACAGTGACCCCCTGCTTGCCATTCCGGAGTTTGTGTGAAACGCCTGCCGATAAGGGTTCGTGCCGACAGTCGTTGCGCAAGGGGGCGTGTTGAGAACAAGTACAGCGCTAGTAGATCGTTGTGTGTGTGTGAAGGCCATCTGCTTGCCGCGTCATGGCCCACAAGTTTGCAACCTGCAACGGCAACGGAACCCACGCTGCGCAGGATGGCAAACCCGGGCTGAGCGCCTGGGACGGCGATAAGGCAGTTGTGTTCCTCAGACAGGTGAAGCCCGGCACGCGAGTTACCCGGACAGCAACAGCGTGTGTTGTGTTACTTGGAGCTTGCTTTTATTGTCCGCCGCTTACTTCAAACAAGGCTGCTGTTTAGCGCAAGGGTCCTGTATGAACTTTTTGAACACGTGCAGAGAGCTTTACGCGCGCAGGCCGCGGAGCTGCTCTGCGACCACCTGCAGACGCGTAATGACTTGGCGCAGCCCGTCGTGCGGCATGCCAGCCCTGCGCAGCTGGCGGCCGCCTTTGAGGAGGTGCAGACAGCCCCGTTGTGTCTCACTTAGCTGTGTCCCGTCCCTCCCGCCTGGGAAATCATGTCACGCCGCCTCACCACACCCCGTTACAAAGCACACGGTACTAACGTTCAGACCGCACAGCGTGTCAGTGCTCTAGCACACCCTGCCTGGTTGCCAGAGACTGTAGTGCCTTCAGAGCGTAAAGGTGACTGTCTACATAGGCGGGCGTGCCCTTGGAGCTGCGCTCTGGCGAGGGACCGGCCAGCATGCCGCGCTTGCTCGCAGCGCTGCGCACGTCGCTTGCGCTGTCAGTGCGCACCGCGCATCCGCTGTTCCTGAACCAGCTGTACGCGCGTCCTGAGCCAGCAGGGGTCGCCGGTGCGGCCTGGAGGCCTGCGCTGACCCGTCAGCCAGCACACAGTGCCTGCTCGGGCTTCGCCGCAGCTATGGCTGCCATGCATCCTCCCGTGCGCCTCAAGCTTTACTGAGGAACGCAAATGCATGCTCAGCACATGCAGGGACTAGTCGTGTGGCTGAGAGCAGGTAGCCGGCTGGCGTGCTTGCAAACAGAGTGCGCGCGGGTGCATTCGCCCAGGCCCATGCTATGACCACCGCTAGCAGGATTTGCTTGATTGGGGGTACTTGCACTCTCTGGTTCCGCACAGCTCCGGTGCAAAGGCCCCGCCCTCCCCACAGGCCGGGCCCGCCAGCGGCGGCCGCCGACCGCGTGCGCGCCCGGCCGCGCGCGCCGCAGGTGACTGGCTGGTCTGCGTCGCGAACACCAATGTGCACACGTATGAGGCGGCGCCCGTGTTCACGCTGGTGGAGCGCGCGGCGCTCGCGCGCCTGGCCGGCTGCGTCGGCCCCGCTTGGGCCGCCGCGCACGACGGGCTCTTCGTGCCGGGCGGCTCCATCGGCACTCTGTACGGTGCGGCGACCTCTGAAACCGTCCGGCGTCAAGCCACTTGCGCCTTGCGCCTTGCTCGAGGCGAGTAAGAGTGTGTTATGCCTGTGGCGTTCAGCAGCGCACCGCATGGCCGCGTGCATCAGCCCCGCTCTGGGCGCCACGCACGATGGGTCTCCGTCCATACGAACATTTACGAGGCCGAGCCTTGTTCCTCAGGCATGCATCTGGCGCGCGCTGGGAAGGACCCGGACGTCGCCACGCGCGGCGCTGTGGGCGGGCCCAGGCTGGTGGCTTTCGCATCAAAACAGGTAGGTCATGCGCTTGAAGGAAGTCTGAGCGACCTGCATGTCTGCTTAGTGCTGCGCCCTGTTACGTGATGGGGAAATGCGCAGCGCCGTGTCATGTCGTGTTGTTCAAGCGTGGCGTGGTGCTGCGACCGCTGTGCACCTGCCTGAGCCGAGCCCGACGTCCGCAGGTTGTGATATCAAAATGTGAAATGTACTGCCAGGCAATGCATGTGTGCGCAGACCTCGCTGATTCGGCTGCATCGATGAGGAGGCAGCAGTGGGCTGGTGTGGGGTAGCGCAGGCTCCCCGGGCTGCACGCCCGAGCCACGCAAGCGGCAGCCCCGCGCGCGCAGGCGCACTACAGCTACCTGAAGGTCGCGCGCGTGCTCGGGCTCGGCAGCGACAATCTGGTTGTCGTCCCCTCCGACGACTCGGGCGCCATGTTGCCAGCAGGTGTGGGCGCCTGCTCAAACACGCTTCCTTGGCTTACTTGAGGCGTCCTGCATGGAGCGTGTTGCGTTGCCTGCTGGTCTGGATGCCTTCAGGCCCTCGCGTGCGTCCAAATGGTAGCCCCATATGGCCTTTGACAGCGCGCAGACCACAGCGCGCGCATGCATTGCCACCATCCCCTGAATTCAACAACCTAAACTCAAGCGACCCTCATATGGCCCATCACAGGCACTGAAGGCACCCTGCTTTTCGCCCTGCGTTCCAGAGCTGGAGGCTGCCGTGGAGGCGAGCGTGGCGGCCGGCGGCACGCCCTTCTTCGTGGGCGCCACCTGCGGCAGCACCGTCCTGGGCAGCTTCGACCCGCTGCCCGAGCTCGCGCAGGTGAGCGCTTTTTGGCGTGACTCCCAATGTCTAACTATTACAGTGCATTGACTGGGTCAAACACGTGCCTGTGCAGCACCACTGAGCTGCAGCGCGTAAGTATAAGTGATGCTCCTGAACATCAGACTCCATGGTGTACGTATGCATGCGCGTCGCCGATGTGAGCCGTCTCAGGGGAAGGGAACAGGTCGAAGCTCCTGCTTGACCAACATGTTGAGGCGGCGCGCTGCGGCGAGCAGGTGTGCAGGCGGCACCAGATGTGGCTGCATGCGGACGGCGCCTGGGGTGCGCCCACGTACCTGATGCAGCAGGCGCTCGCGCGCATGACAGCCAGAGCGTAGCGCGGCACCGTGCATGGCGCAGCTGTTTCTGGGTCAGCGTGCGAGCGCGTCGCACGCAGCTCTGCATCAGTGGGCTGCGCGGGGCGTGCATGTGTGTGAAGGCACAGACGGGTGGCAGGCGAGGATGGGTTGGGTTGGGTAGGGTAGGGAACCAAACAGCATTCAACAACGCGCGTGTGGTGCCAGGCGGCGCGTGCCTGCTCAGCCGCGCGCACCGCGGGCTGATGGCGGGCGTGGACCAGGCCGACTCGCTGGCGTGGAACCCGCACAAGATGATGGCGCGCGGGCCCCGGCGGCGGCCGCCCCTTGCCGCGCAGTCGCAGCGCATGCGTGCCATGTCAGGTCCTGCGGGCGGACTGCCTGCGCGCGATGATCTGGCGCCGCAGCCGCCGCCGTCATTGAATTGCGCGCTGCCACGGCGGCCGGCGGCCGACCGAAGCGGTGATGCCCGCGGTGCTCGCGAGAGGCTTGTCAGTGCTCGAGGCGCGCCGAGGGAGGCTTGCGGAGGGGGTTTGATGTCGACTCTCTCAACGTTGCTTTGCTGGCGAGGCGAGCCGCGCCTCTGTGTGTCTGTGCGCAGGGCCTGCCGCTGCAGTGCAGCGTGTTCCTGACGCGGCACGAGGGCCTGCTGCAGCGGACCAACAGCAGCAATGCGGACTACCTGTTCCAGCCGGACAAGCTGCACGCAGACATGGTGCGCGCCACCCTCTGCATACTGTGCTGGGTTGGTTGCCACTCTCAGCGGGTGTGTAGTGCTTATCAGCAACTGGCGTGCAAGCATGCGGCTGCAAAGTACAGGAGCTTGCCGTAGCTGTGCGCTGCGTGCTGCGCAGCATGCCGAACCTGTGAGAGGTCGTGGCGCCGGCGCGCGGCAGGACCTGGGGGACAAGACCATCCAGTGCGGGCGCCGCGCAGACGCGTTCAAGCTGTGGCTGACCTGGAAGGTGCGGCCGCGCGCCACGTCCGGGCGGAAGGGTGATGGGGTCTCGTGACGGGCTCCGGGCTCCCCGTGTCGGGATGCTCAGCCTTGCCGCGGCATGCCAGCATGCACTGGAATGAACCTTGCCTGCAGCAAAATGCTGGGTCATCCAAAAGCGTTGACAAGGGCTCCAGGAAGGCCCGAGCCTCTGCCCTCAGGCGGGCCGAGCCCGGCCGCGCGCGCACATGCCGGCGCTAGGCGACGGTGCGTTATTGGAGCCGCGCGACTGTCGCAGCGTCGCGCTTGCGCAGCGCTGGGCGAATCAGCACTCCGCCCCGCCTTGCATGCACGCGCGTGAGCCCGGCCACGCGCGCGCGCCCAGGCGCTGGGCGACGCGGGCCTGGAGCAGCGCGTGGACCGCAACATCGCACTCGCGCAGCACTGGGCAGAGAAGATAGCCGCCAGCGGCGGGGCGTTCCAGCTCGTGCAGCCGCGCAGCTTCGCCAACGTGTGCTTCTGGTGGCTGCCGGCCGGCCTGCGGCCGCTGGACGCGGCGGCCGCGCCGCCCGCGGCGCTGGCCGCGCTGGCCAAGGTCGCGCCGGCGATCAAGATGCGCATGCAGCAGGCCGGCGACGCCATGATTGGCTTCCAGCCGTCCGGGCGCCTGCCGAATATCTTCCGCCTGGTCTTCTCCGGCGCGACAACGCTGAGCTTCGCGGACCTGGACGCGCTGATGACGCGCATGGACGCCATCGGCTCGGAGCTCTTCCCGGCCTGAGCTGTACCCGGCCTGGGCTGTTCCCGGAGGAACAGTTAGGGTACCCCACACACAGAGGTAGGTTTACATACCCTACACACAGACGCCATTGGCGTGGAGCTGTCCCCGGCCTGACGCGGGCCGGCCAGCGCTCTGCATGCACTGAGGGCACCAGCTACAAGCCGCCTACGCTGAGCTTTTACTTGTTTTGGGTCACTGTCGTGAATGCATCAGCTTTGAACAGCCTAGGTGCGGTTGCAGAGCAGCATGCTTGGGCATGGTTGCAAACTATTTTCACCGGCTGCAGATTGGCGCACATGGCTGGAAGTCTGGTATGACAATTTTGGCTCTGCGCGGCTTGGCCAGGAGCATCGCCCCGTGCTCTACAATGCAAAGCACGCTTGCAAGCGCCATTGCGCATGCCTGCTTGCAGAGCAAGATTACGCTGAAGTAAAATTTTCTTGCACTTTAAGTATCTGCATGTATGCCGCAGAGCGGTGGGTTGCCTGGGCCACTGGCCTTTGCCTTCCTGCCAGAGTATGCATCTGAGCAAGACAATCTGATTTTCTATCGAGGGGCGTTGAGGCGCTCTACCTGTTTGCAGACATGCAAAACAAGATGTGTGCGTGTGCCTGCATGGATGTAAACCAGCTAGCAACATGTTTGTTACACAACGTAGGCCGGCACCAGGCCGACCCAGATCTACACACCACTCTGAATCGCCTGACACACGTCATGCATGGCACTCCGGCTGGTCCTCTTTTGCACTGCACAACGCCGTGTCACTATCCTGCTCTAAATGCCATCCTACTATTAAGGTAATAAACCTACGTATATACCGGTGGCGATGGCGCCATTGGCAACCATGCACACACACAGCAAGCCAAATCAAGCACGCTAATACTAGGCAGACAGCTGCGCCTGCACGCTGCATTGACGCCCCGCTAACACCAGCAACTACCAGCGACGACCTGACAGTGTTGTGGTCCTCTGTAACTCTCAACCTGCGCATACGCGCTCTACATGCATGCATTGCTGATTCGAACTGGGACTGGCTACAAGATGGCGCTTGCATCCTCGGGGACTCCCCCGTCATCCAGGTGCCGCGCCCGCTGCGCCGCGCATGCGGCGGGGCCCGCGGCCCACGCAATACAACATACATCTGGTGCTACGAATCCCGTCCTAGTCCTAGTACCACCTGAACACCAGGCGGCTCGAAAGCAAAGGGGGCGCAGCCCCCGCAGACACGTACAGCGGCTGCTCTGCGGATGCAGCGCAAATAATAGACGTTTGGCAAGTACACCCGGCAAGGTAAGGGCGGGGCCTCTAAGGCCTCTGCCCGCATGCGTTTCTGACATTAAGCCCGACCCGACCCGAAGCCCTGCAGAAGCAGCACAGCAATAACTAGCACAAGCAGACAGCGGCGACACCCGCTCATCAGAAAACACACCCGCCACACTCTAGTGCAACCTGCTGCCCTGTGGCAGCGCGCTGCTAGCCATCCGTTTCTGCGACATCAGCCGCGCATGCGTTTGTGCGAGGCCTTCGCCAGGTGCGCCGGCGCTGCGGGCGCGCCGACCGGCCTCAATACAAGACATCAAGCAAATGGGCGGTTGCGCGCCTGAGCCTTACCACGTAGCAAATTCGGGGCGGGACACGCGGGCGCCGCTGCTCCTGCAGCGGCGGGCCCGTCATCCCCCAGAACCCACTACCTTGCCAGACAGCAACATCTAGGATATGCTGAATAGGGCAACACGGGCACCTAACATGGCTTGCCTGGATCGCACCTACACCTGCGCCTCATGCACACTCTTGCTTGATTAGTCTAATGCCAGGCCGTTGTCCTGCACAACAACTGCTGGCGTGGCAACGGCATGCCCAGGCTGGGCAGGCCTGGGCATGCTGCCTTAGGACCGCTGACATCTTGAGCCTGACCAAACAGCTGCCAGTCCGAAGCGCCTTCTGTAAGCGCCTGGTGCATAGATGTCTGCACGAGGAGGCCGGGAGCCCCCCGCCCCCATGCAGCGCTTGCTCGTGCATGCCTAGGCATGCACACCGTGCGGCCTCGCGCGCAGGGGCAGCGAGCGCCGCTCAAGTGCGTTGTCCTGCGGCGCGGCGGCGGGCTCGGGCGATGCCAGCAAGTCCATGGGCAGCAGCGGGCCGCCAGCGCTGTCAGGCGCCCGCGCATCGAGAAACTCCATGTGCTGCGCGTCGAGCGGCTTGATGCCGAGCGGCTTGGTGTCCACGAGCAGCCTGCGGCGGATGACGTGCCGTTGTCCGTCAACGGCGATGCTTCTGCTTTATCAGGTGCTTTATTCCGAACAGGCCTGACTCGGTTCAATACAAACCCGTCCAAGCGCCCAGCTAGTTTAAGGCAGGCGGCTGCCTCTCCATGGCGCCTCGCCTCGCCAGCACTGCAGCTCCAAGTTAGGCTGCCAGGCTGCCTACAGTGGGTGGCAGCATGCCCCCGCGCACCGGTTGGAGGCCTCGCCGTCATCCAGGCTGGAGAACATGGCCGCCAGCACGGAGCGCGTGCCGGGCGAGGGCGGCGCCTCGCTCGGCGGCGGCGCCGTGCGCGCGCTCTCTTCGAGAAATGCGTCCAGCAGCCGCTCCTCGCTCGGGCGCCGCCGGCGCGACAGCCTGCTCGCGGCGCGCCATGCTCGGCGAGGCTTGGGCGCGCGCTCTGCAGGCGAGCTGTGTGCCCCGCTGATGCAGCTCACCAGGGGCAAGCCAGGCTCTCTTAGTCAAAGCACTAAAGCAGTCATGACAGTGACAATAAGAGAAAGCTACTGACCAGAATGGCCATTTTCAAGCGTAACCCACTCCATAAACTGCACCCACACATAGCGCGTGCAGTGATGCAGTGGTGGAGACGCACCGGCGGCTGCGAGCGGTGAGCTGCCGCGGGGCGCGCTCATCGTCAGAGTCCCTCGCCTCCTGCTCAAGCTGCACTTCTACGGCATACCTGCGCCGTTGGATATCCCTGCTCGTCAGCGGGATTTTATATCGGCATACCTGCGCTGTTACGAAGCAGAATAAACAGGTCTGATGACACGACTAGTGTTCATCTGTGTGGGTGTTTCTCACCGTGGCGACAGTCGGACAATGCTGCAGCGCCAGGTGCCAGCACTCGCTGGCGAGCAGCGCCCTGCACAGGACGAGGGCGGGCGCCCACCGCAGCTGCGTGTTGGCCTCCACCTCGTTCACCGAGCGGCGCACGTCCTCGGCCAGCAGCTCGCCCAGGTTCTTCTCGTCGCCCGTGAACGGCGTGGCCAGGCAGGCCGCGAGCTACGCGCACATGGAGAGGCCAACCGTTGCCATGCTCGCACGCATTTGCGCGCGGCGGCAGCGCAGCACACACCGCCTCCTGAACTCTCAGAGCAACACTGCAGCACACTGCCATCAGGATACCTCGGGGGCGCACCCGCTGCGAAGTCCCGTCCGGGAGACGAACGTCGGCCCCGCCATGCCCAGCAGCGTCCACGAGCGCAGGCGCGCGCTGGTCGCCGTACAGCTGCGGCGCTCCCCAGGGTCTCAGGACACGGCCACTCCGCAGCCCCGGCCCGACCGGCCCTACACATTCTATATTCCTTGCATGCAACGCATGCATGCCTGCTTGGAATGCCAATCTGTGGCAGCAGCAGCACCCACCCTTGCTCTGCACGGGCCACGGGGCCTTGCAGGACACAGACTCAGATAAAACGGCCTTTCCCTGTCGTCGCTGTGCGGAGGCATGCCTGGCGGCCTCAGCCAGGCACGCACTGCGCGGTGCGCACCTCGAAGCACTCTGCAGAGGCCAGGCCGCGCGACAGGCTGGACTCCATCACCAGCTCCTCGGCCGCCTGGGCGAGGGGCCCGGCGGGCGCGTCGCCGCTCCACCACACTGCTGCGGCGCGGCTGCGAGCGCGCTTGGCCGCGTGCTGCAGGGAGCCGCGCCGGGCTCCGCTGAAGCGCTGGCGGCTGGGCGCATCGGAGTCCGACTCGCTCTGCGCACACGGACGCCGCGTCAGGCGGCGCATGCGCTGCATGTTCATGTGCTGGCCTGCCTGGCGGCGCTGCCTCTGGAGGCACAGGCGCAGCCCAAGGGGCGGGCAGAGTTCTGGCCGTCCAGGCCAGGCCGCCCTCAACCACTGAAGGTTTGAGCTGCTTGAGCAGCTTCCCGTAAGTGAGACGAGAAGATTTCCGTGAGGACCCGCTTGTCCACGCCGGCGTCTCACCTGATGCGCTCTGTGACTGTTGGCGAGCGCCAGCAGAGAGGGCGCAGACACAACTTTCCTCATGACGTTCTTCCACAAGCGCGCGCCGGCCGCCGGGTTCAGCAAGTCTGTTCTGGACGCAACACGCTGAGACTAGCAGGGGGTTCCTTGATTGTGTTCAAAGAGCAAGTTCGTGTAAGCTCTAAGCTCTGAAGGGAAAGAACATGTCCGGGTGAGTGCTGAACGGCTGAAGTGCAGCCACCGAAAGCCTCAGGTTCCGTACTCCCTAGCATTCAAATGTGCCCACACAGGTGGCTGAGTCTGACGAGTCTGTCATATAATGCATACATCCAGCGCAGCCCGGCAGCACTCAGAGCCAGGTGGCTGGAAGAGTAATGGGCCGCAACATTGTACAAAGCGCACTGCAGCACTGCACGCAAGTGCAGCAGACAGGGCGCAATATCAGAGTGACATCAGGCTGCCGCGCAGGCATGCACGTCAAGCTTCCACACGTAGCCGCGCGCCAGTGCCGCGTACATCGCTCCGTCGCCCTCGCGCACAACGGCCGCTGCGCCGCTGCCCGCCGCGCCGCCGTTCAGCAGGCCGTCTGCGGGCCTGCCGTCCGCTGTGCCGTTCGCGCGCGCGCTTGCCCCTGGCGACGCGCCCGCCTTTGCCCCTGCGACCGCTGGCCATCCAACGGCCTCTGCGCCCGTGTGATGCGGAGCTCCAGCCGCCGCCGGCCCCGCCGCGGGCTGCGCCAGCGCGTCCGCCACTGTGCGGTCGGCCAGGCCCTGCACCACGGGCAGCGCGGGCGCCGCGAGCACCGCCTCCGCACCGCTCGCGTCCTGACCGCGCTGCTCGCGCGCGCCCGCAGCGCCGGCCAGTGCAGCCGCCCCATCGCGCGGCGGCAGCGGCGGCGGCGACTGCTGCCAGAGCGCGCGCAAGCGCGCTCTGTGCTCGGAAGCCAGGTCGGGCAGGCTGCGCTCCAGCAGCGCAAGCGCCGCGCGCTGCGTCAGCAGCCGCGCCGCGTTGCCGTCCAGGCGCGGCTGCCGGCCCAGCTGCGCGGCGAGCGAGGGCTCGCATCAGGCGTCGCTTGAAGCACGCGCCGCCCTCAGCACAGTACACCAGAGCCTTACACGGTCGCCGCCGACCGGCCCGCCGCGCCCGGGCCTCACTCCGACGCACAGCGCTGCCCGCCACTGCAGCCCCGTGTCTGGCAGGGGGCGTGCACATGGGGGCCAGCGGCAGCCGGACGCCGTGCAGGGCGGCCCCACCCTGCGCGGGCCCGGCAGCAAGCCGGGCACGGCGCACCTTGGCCAGCAGCCCTACCCTACAGCGCACCTTGGCCAGCAGCCCTACCCTACAGCGCACCTTGGCCAACAGCCCTGCCCTACAGCGCACCTTGGCCAGCAGCCCTACCCTACAGCGTACCTTGGCCAGCGGCCCTAGCCTGCTGCGCACCTTGGCCAGCAGCCAGCGCAGGCGCGGCGCGAAGAGCTGCACGACGTCGTTGCTCGTGTCGTGCGAGCTATGCTCGAGCACGAGCAGCACAGCTCCGCCGCCCGCCCTGCGCGTCCCTCCGCAGACCGCTATGGAGCGAAAGGGTTGGCGCCAGGTCAACAAACCTCGTAACAGAGCCATAAACGTGGAGCAGCATAGGCAAGCACCGACTCGACCAAGCAGCCCTGCAGTGCAGAGCTGAGAGGCAGGACGGTTCAAACGGAGCCACGCCTGCAGGCCCCGGAGCACGCGCACTCCGCACAGACGTGTCCTCGAGCTCGGCCGCACGGTCGAGGTTGGCAAGCGCTCCATGCAGGGAGCTTGGCAACCAAGGCGCCAAACGAGCCTGGCGCAGGCCGGCCAGGGCGCAGGCGGTGCCAGGGGGAGCGGAGGCAGGAACTGCGCCGCACCCGCTGGCCGCGCCGCGCAGGACGCGCGCTTGGCGCTCCGGCCCGCAGGCCAGCCGGCCGGCCTTGTTGGGCGCGTTCCAGGCGTGGCTGCCGAGCACCAGCAGCGGCGCGCGGTTAGCCCACGGCGCCAGCGCAGGCGAGTCGGCCGGTAGCGCGGCCCTGCGCGCCACAGGCGCGCGCCGCATCACGCGGTGCGGTTGGTCCTTGGTTCGCGTCACAGACGCGGCCGCCCGGCAGCAGCGGCGGCGCATGGCCGGCCCGCGCGCCCGGCGCGAGCGAGCGGCGGCAGCACATCTCTGCGCCACAGGCCCCAGCGGGGCCCTAGGACTCTGGTCTCAGCTCCCAGCGAGGCTGTGCGTTCACGCATGGAAAGGAAGTGCGCGCGGGCAGCGTGCTGCGGGCCACCGCGCTCAGCAACCCGCGCGCCTCGCAGGCGGTCAGTCCGTCGACACACTGTTTAAAATGAACGTGTGCCAAGCAGCACGCAGCCCGGCCGGCTGCCACGCACCGCCGCGCCCCGCCGCGCCCGGCTCTGTTCGCTACGTACGCACGCGCCCAGGAGGCGCCCTGCGCAAAGCCCCGCTCAGGCTGTGCGTTCACGACAGAGCGACGGCGCACCACCAGGGGTCCAGCGCAATGACGGCCTTGATGCGCGCATCGGTTGCAGCCATCGCCACGGCGGTCGCGCCGCCGTACGAGTGGCCGCCGATGGCGATGGACGCCAGGTCCAGCCGGCCCGCCAGGAACCCCGCGACGGGCGCGCCGGACCCTAAGCTGAGCCCCGGCGGCGGGGCGCCGGCCGCCATGCCGCCCAGCAGCGCCAGCGCCGTGCGCACTTCGTCCAGCCGGTACCTGCCGCCGACGGCGGCCGAGGGTTTGGCACCGCCCCGCGCGCCCCTGCCCACGTGCAGGGCGGCGCGCTGCTGCAGCGGCGGAGGCGGCGGGCGAAGCGCGGGCGCAATGCTCGCGTGCCCGGCTCTAATGCGCCTTTGCCCCGCTAGTAAGTGTGACAGGCTTGACAATGCGCTGCTGGCACGCGTTCTCGAAATGTTCGTGCCCGCGCACGGCGAATGGGCCGCACTGCGTCTGACGCATACGCTCGGCCTCGCTCCCCCAGCCGGAGTAGAAGCGCCACCCCGCGCCACCCGCCAGCCGCGCGGCGGCCGCGGTCCCGTCCGCGTGCTCCAGCGCCAGGACCACAAAGCCCTGCGCGGGGCCCCAGGCGGGTCGCCTCGCCACGCGCCGCAGCGCACAAGGGCCTGAGCCTGTTCGCGGCCTGCGCTTCCCGCGCAGCAGCCGATGTCGACCATGCCAGGCGCGCCGGCGGCGTGGCACTCTTGGCCGGGCGTACAGGGTTAGGCTATGGTGCGCACCGCGGAGGCCAGCTCGGCGCAGACGGCCGAGTAGGCGCCTCGCGAGCCACCGAGCCCGTGAGAGAACAGCAGGAGCGGCAGCTTCGCCCGCGTCGCCGCGAGCGGCGCGCCCTGTGCCAGGCGCCGCCGCAGGCGTCAGCCGCCCTGCTGCACGTGCGCCGTCGTGGCTCGTTCGAGCGCCCGGCGCGCCGAGCGGGAGGCACGCCTCGAAGACCTCGACGAGCGGCCGGGAGCAGAGGGCGCGCAGCAGCCCGCGCAGCAGCGGCCGCAGCAGCGCCACGGCGCGATTCTTAGTCCAGGCCGTGGCAAAGTCTGCGTAGCCTGTTGCGGGCCGGCGCGCCGCTCAGCCGACCTCGTAGAGTGGGAGACGTGCGCAAGGTGCGCAGCACAGGCTGTCGCGCAGAGCTGCCGGCACGGTGGATGTGCACACCGAGGTCACCTGGCGTGCCAGGGCGGGGCGCACCTCGGGCGTACTGCGGGTGCATCAGCCAGTTGGCTAGCTTGTGCGTGCCGGTCGACGCGCTCGCGGGGTAGAACAGGCGCCCCATAAGGTGCTGCACGTGCGGTGAAAGGTCGGGCAGTCATTTGAACGATGCACAGCATGTTGTGTACACAGCGTCGAGCACAAAGCGCAGCACAATAGCACAGGCCGGCGGCGAACAAAGCCCACCTCTGACACATAGCTGTGACTCACCGTCTGCGCTGTGATGTCTGGGGAACCAGCCTTGCGGTACTCTAGGTCACAAGCGCCCACTGTGAGGGGCCCAGAGGGCTTGATCATGCCAGGCAAGGCCG
>JAABUV010000248.1_pt1 | contig 82859 bp, 139 predicted proteins | sample 5559971 | NCBI WGS metagenome assembly JAABUV01 (sample SAMN10711881, study PRJNA513362) | rock metagenome | isolation source: Antarctica rocks | place: Antarctica: Victoria Land, Knobhead nord | collected 2015-12-19 | reverse complement strand
ACAGGCAGCTGTGCCGCGGAGCGCGCTTCTGCGCTCCCGAGCCGCGGCGACCCTCGCATGACGCCCGCGCGCGCGGGCGCAGGGTGCTGCAGCAGCAGCCGGCGTGCCTGCCGCGCGTGCTGGCGCTGTTCCTAGGCGACCGCGGCATGGGCCACCCGGACGAGGGCGTGGCGACGCGCGCATGCTACCTGTTCGCGCGCCTGGTCAAGGCGCTGCGGCCAGAGCTGCGGCCGCTACTCCCAGACGTGCTGGCCGGCCTGCAGCCGCACCTGCGCCGCATCGTGGCGCAGCCCGCGCCCGAGGCGCTCACGCCGGGCGGGTCGGGCCTGTCGCGGCTGCTCTCGGCCGCGCGCAGCCCGCCCGGGGTAACGTCTGCGACGGATGACCGGCTGTACGCGTTCGAGGCGGCCGGGCTGCTGCTGGGCGGCGACGACCTGCCGGCGGCGGAGCAGCTGGACGCGGTGGCCGCACTGCTGGCGCCGCTGCTGGCGCAGATGGACGCGCAGCTGGGCGCCGCGGCGGCGGCCGGCGGCGGGCCGGGCGGCCGCGGCGCGGCCGCGCTGGTGCAGCAGGCGCTGGAAGCCGTCTCGCGCGCCAGCAAGGGCTTCAGCCTGGCGCTGTGCACGCGGCAGCGCCCGGCCATCGGCGACCTGCTGGCCGCGCCGCTGCAGGCGGCCATCCGCATCCCGCAGGCGCGCGCGCCGCGACCAGGCTTGCTCAAAAGGTTCCGAGCTCGCGGCGTGGGTGCCTGGCCGCCAGCGGCCCACGCTGATGCCTCTGGCGACACGTTGTCTCTGCTTCACCGAAACGCAAGGCGCCCAGCGCGCTCCGCGCACGGGTCCCGCCCCGGCGTGTCTCCGCGCGCGCCGTCCTCGATCAGGCCCCGAGCCACTCAACGGGCGGCCCGCGCTGAGCGAGCGCCGCGGCGCAGGTGCTGCCGAGCAACCGGGCGCTGCGCGGGCGCGTCATCTCGTTCGTGCACCGCATGGTGGAGTGCCTGGGCGAGCGGCTGCTGCCCACGCTGCCGGCCGCGCTGGCCGCGCTGCTGCCGGCGGCGGCCGACGCGGGCGAGGTGGGCGACGTGGCCGCGCTGCTGCAGCAGCTGGCCGCGCGCTTCCGCGGCGCCCTGCTCCCGCTGCTGGCCAAGGCGCGCCGGGCGCTGGCCTGTGGCCGCAAGCGGCGCCCGCAGGCTGTGGGACCGCGGTTGCACGCCTGTAGCGCCGCGGCTCTGCTCAGACCGCGCGCTGGGGCGCGCAGCGGCCCGCGCTGTCGCTGGCCGTGTCTCTCCCAGCGTCAAGGACGGGCCATCGCATGCGTCATTTCAGGATGGTGCCTAACCCTATGACAGTCAATCAGTCTCACAGACTCACAGCTGTCAGGGAAGTGACGCGCGCAGGTGGTGCCGGAGGTGGTGGCGCGCGTGCACGCGCTGCTGCCGCCCGACTGGGACTGGTCCGGCGCGGCGGCCGCGCCGCCGCCGGCCGCGGCCGCCGCGGGCGGTGCGCCGGCCGGCGGCGGCGGCGGCGCGGCGAGCGAGGAGGCGCGCGAGGCGGGCGACCTGCAGCGCGCCTATTATGCGCTGCTGCTGGCGCTGGCGCTGAACCAGCTGGCGCCCGCGCTGCTGCAGGCGCGGCCCCGCGTGCTGCAGCAGGCTGCAGGGCCTGGTCGCGCTGGGCCCAGCAGGGCGGGACGTGGGAGCAACCCTCCGACCCCTGCGCTCCCTCCTGAGCCCCCGACACCGGCATGGTGCTTGCTTCCCCAGCGCTGTGACGCGCGCGCGCGGCCGGCAGGCGCCCGGCGGCACGCTGGACGTGGCGCTGGAGGGCCTGCTGCGCGGCGCAGCCGGCCACGTGGACCCGGCCGTACGGCGCATGTGCCTGCAGGCGCTGCGCCGGCTGCTGGCGGACATCGCCGCCGCGTCGCAGCCGCCCGCCGGCTTCCAGCAGTGCGCCGCCCGCGCGCGCCTGCGCGGCCTGCTTTGCTGTTCGCGGCGCGCATGTTGCTGCTAGCGGCGTGCGTCCGGCCCTGCTGGGCATGGAGCCGGCAGGGTGCCAGCAGGCGCGCACAGGCGGCATCGGGTGTGAGAGCGGGCCGCGCTGTGCGCTGCCGCAGCGCCGGCCCGCTGGCCGCCCGCCCGGGCATGCAGGCGCTCCTGCGCAGGTGCTGGGCGCAGATGGCGCGCTCCAAGCGTGTGCCTACGGCGGTGCCTTGGGCGGGCCGCGGCACCGCGCCGGTGACGCCAGCGCCGCGCGCGGCGCAGATTTCTGCGGGAGCGCGTGGCGGGCGGCGTGTGCGTGGCGGCGCTGGCGACGGGCCGCCTGGACGCGCGCGACGCGGCGGTCGCCGCGCTGCTGGGCGAGGCGGCCGCGCTGCTGGCGGAGTGCGCGGGCCGCTGCGGCGACGCGCTGGTGCCCTACCTGCGCCAGAGCCTGCTGCCCGCGCTGCCGCTGCCGCCGGACCTGCAGGCGTGCGCCTCGCGGGCCCGGCGGCATCCCGTGCTGGCGCCAGATGCGGTGCTGGGACGGCGCTCCTGCCGGCGCCCGCGCGCCTTGTCGAAGCCCACAGCAGCGGCTCCCGCCCCGCGCACGCCTGCCAGCTGTGCGAGCAGACGGGTACCTGCTTAGGGTTGGGGGCCGGACCGCGCCCGACGCCCCCGCGCACGCGGCCGCGGCAGGAGGCGCTGCTGCAGGACGTGGGCGCGCGGGACGCGCGCGCGCTGCGCGCCAGCCTGCGCGCGCTGGTGCTCGCATCGCCGGGCGCGCCGCCCAACTCGCGCGCGCGCAGCAGCGCCGTGGCGGCTGCGCGCCAGGCGCGCGCGGTCACGCCCAGCGCCTCCGCCGACAGCGGCGGCATGGTCTCCTGAGCGCGGGCCCGCCCGCCCGGCGCCAAGTTTGGCAGGCCTGGCGCGGCCACTGGCGCGGCGGCAGGCTGTTGTTGTTAGAGTCGGGTGCGCGAAGGGGCGGCTGCGGTGGGCGGCTGCGGTGTGAGACCGGTGGTCGGCAGGCAGGTCAGCGCAGGCCGCTGCCGCGCTGAAGCAGCCTTCTGTCGGCGCTTGGCAGTGCCGTTGCTTGTAGCCACGCGCTCCGGGCTGCAGGAAGACCTGGCCGGCACAGGTCTGCAGTTTGTTCCTGCTGTGTAGCTGAAGAGCAGGGCATGTACATGTGGGCGTGAGCGGTGTACACGTGACGAAGGTGCTGAGGCTGCGTGTTGCAGTTATAAGCTGTTGCGACGCTGTTTGAATAAACGACGGATTGTGCATGTGCTGCACTGCTGCGACGGCCAGAGCTTAGCGAGGGACAGTGCAGTCCGGTGTTGCAGCATTGACATTGCTGGCATGCAGGTTGGTGTTGAGCAGTTGCCCAAGCGGCACGGGGCAGACACATGAGCTGGGAACACAGGCCGGCGAGTTCACATGCAGGGGGCACAAGGGAGGACATTATGCAGACTGCTGCAACACACAGGCGGCTCAGCTTACGCAGCAAACACGGCCGCATCACTCCGCCTTTACAGGCTTTGCTGCGCCGCCAAAGAACATGGCCCGCAGGTCATAGCCGGAGCCGCCGCCCTTAAGCTGCGCGGCGCGCAGTGGGCCCACGCGCTTCAGCACCGCCAGGCCCAGCGCCGGGCAGTACTGCATCAGGTAGCCTGCGCGCGCGGGACGCCGGGCATGGGCAGCCTGCCTGCTGCTCAGACAGAACACTCCCTGCGGGTCCTCTGGCGCATCGCAGACCGGCACCCGCGAGGGAGAACGCACATGGGCTGCCAGCGACCAGGGTTGAGCTAGTGCTTCAATACGGCAAGGGCGGAGGCGCACCCATGAGCAGCACTGGGTGGCGGGCGATCCAGCACACGTCCACCCCGCTGCGCGTGAACACAACGCGTCACGACTGCATGCACAGCGCTGTAAATGCGGCGTGCATGCAGAGGCAGAGTGCCCACGCGCGACTAAGACGCACACGCTGCTCTGACACTGCCACCTGCTCGATTGCATATCAACACTGACACTGGCGCTTCAAGCAGGTTACCGTGCGTTTGTTCACAGGCCGCCAAGCGTGAGGGGCGTGAGGCGGGTCTGGCAGCGGGGCCGCACTGGTACGCCGCGCGCGCAATGAGCTCGGCCACGCGGCGCGGCGCGAGCCGCTTGCTGCTGCCGCCGCGCGCTTCGTGCTTCGCCACCAGGCCTTGCGACAAATACACATTGCGCGGCGTGTCGACTGATCCAGTAGCAGTTGGCCCCGGGCATGCGATTGTTACGCGGATGCCCCTGGCCCGGCAGGCGGGTGGACCTCAGCCTTGCCAAGGCCCGGCCCACGTGACTGAAGCGCTGGTGGGGTGGTCCTGGGAGCCGCATGCAGGCGGTGGCATGGTGAGCCACCCTTGGGAGCTGCAGCATGCCTGGCACTAGCAGCAACCGCCTCACAGTCGCCCACGGTATGCCATCTCCCCTGGATTCACCCTATTTCCATCCTACACTATCCTATCAGTGCAGTTCACGCCCGTAGCGAGCAGTGCAGGTCAGAGGCGCGCACGCGCGCCGTGTGCAAACAGTGGGCGGGGCACCTTGCACACAGCTCGGTCTGGAGCGTGGCCAGGTAGGCGTTCAGCGCGGCCTTGGACGCAGAGTACAGCGCCTGCCCGGGCGCCGGCACGACGGCGGCCATGCTGGAGACGGCCACAATCCGCCCGCGCCCCCTCGAGATCTGTCCCCCAGCAGCCAGGCCCGACCATCATGCCAGGCTCGACTTTTATAGCATACTTGCCAGGCATGCCCGGCAGACATGTCCAGGGCCTGCACGCGCCGCGAAATGTTCCCTGGAACTGGGCAAGGCGCGCATGCGGCCCAGACGCATCACAGGCAGCCCATGGTGCGAGCGCCGTGCATGCCGCCTCCCTGAAACAAAGGGGAGGCGGGCGCGGAGGGCGCGGGCACCATGAAGGGGAGGCAGGCGCGGGTGAGGTGGATGGGCGCGGCCGCGTTGAGCGCCAGCAGCTGGTCCGCCACCTCCGGCGCCGTCTCCTCCACCGCCGCATGCTGGCTCGCGCCTGCCGCACCGCGCGCAGCGCCTCTCGCTCCTGGTCAGCGGTGTGGCAAGCGCGGTGCGTGATCACCGGGGTCGATTATCAAGCGGCCAGCAGCTCTCCAGCACGGGAAAGCTCTGAGCGCGGCGGCGAGGCGCCGAGCATGGGCGGCCACCCACCTGCGTTGTGGACCAGGTAGTCGACGCCGGCGCCGCCGAACGCGCCGTCCGCGAGCGCGGCGGCCGCCTGCAGCTCCGCGTAGGGCGCGGTGAGGTCCAGGGTCAGCACCTCCACCTTGCCGCCCGGCGCCGCCGCCCGGCACCGCGCCTGAACGGCCTGCGCGCCCCGCGCGCCGTCTGCCGCGTCCGCAGCCAGCGAAGCCAAAGACCGCGTGCCTAGCAGCCTGCCAAGCGCAGTGGCTACAGGCAGGACTGTGTGGTGCAGCTACACTTGGAGGCCAGGCCTGCTGTCAGGCGCTCCGTGCCTCTTGTATGCTGACACGGGCAACGAAATGAAACATGCAGGCATTCGGTGCAAACGGCGCCACTTCAGGTTTACATCCTTGAGGTACGTGCAGGCTTTCAGCCAAAACGTCAGTGTCGGCTCCTGGTGCGGCCAGCGCGCCTGCAGGCGCTCGGTGTTGCGGGCGGAGAGTATGAGGCGTGCGCCGTGCAGGGCAAAGACCAGCGCCAGCTCCTCGCCCAGGCCCTGTCGCCCAGCTGAGCGTCGCACGGCGCTGTCTGCTGCGGCCTGCGCACCGCGTCGGCTGGCAGAGGGGCCGCCGCGCCTGGGACGCGCCCGTCACCCACACGAGCTTGTCCTTGAACGCGTCTGGCGGCAGGCGACGCGTGCGCAGCAGGCCCAAGTCAGCGTCCGCCCTGCGCAGCTACCCTCGTCTTGCGTGGGAGTCCTGTCACATACTGGTAAGGCACCAGTGAGAGTAGGTGCAGACAGGCCAGCACGAGCCAGGCATGGAGCACAGTGCAAAAGCACCTGATGAACTGTGCCAACCGCCACAAGCCCAATGTGGTGACTCCAGCTATCAGCAACGGCATTGTCCACTGCCCTGACAGCAGCTGTGCTGCGGCAGCGTGCCCCAGGTCTGACACTGCTGAGAGCGCATTGCCAAATGCTGAGCCTTGGGCTGCCATAGGAGCCTGCGCAGGCAGGCGCCCCGCTTTGCTTCCACGTCCTGCTTTACCAGCCACGGGGACAGACCTAAACTGCCTGCAGATGCTGATGGAACGTTTCGAAGTGTAACTTGGGCGGCAGAGTGTGTGACAGGTGCTAGGCGCTTTGCTTGGCAAGTGTCGCGTGAACAAACGCTTGGTCATGAGCAGGCTGGTGTGCTAGTGGGAAAAACTCTCCTCGATGCAAGTCCAAGGAACCTGCTCCCATACCCTAAACGGGTGCGCTCACAATCCAAGTTTATCTCTATGAAGCAGGGGGAGCAAGGTGAGCCTTCCGAGTGCGTGAGTACAGCGGCAGGGCCGCAGCACTCCGGTTTCAGGTGCGATGGCGGGCAACGCCCTGTACAGCAACACTGGTCACGATCCAACCTGCTCGAGGAGCCGCTTGTAGGGAGAATGTGTCACTACTTGCTTGCAGCCTTACTACCAGGTGCAATGCAAGGGGGCAGGCAGTTTGAGCTTGCAACGTGCTGCGAACGCGAGCGCTGCACAGGCGGCGCCTGTTTTCTGTAGCTGCACATGTGACGGGCGGTGTTCCTGCCAACGCAGCAGCGGGGTCCTGCAGCAAACCAGTCCGTATAAGGTGTCCACACAGCTGCAGATAGTCTGCATACAGGCAGTGGAGTTGGTTAGCAGCTCTGATGTATTTGAATCATATACAAGGAGCGCCGAGGTCCCCAACTGCAGTGGCAGTCAACCAAGTCTGCAGGCGCGCAGGAGACAGGCGTGCTCTTCTCACAGGTCACGCGCGCGCAGGAGCTTGCAGCCCTCGACGACTGTGCAGGCCTACCGCTGCCAAGCAGACTGCAATGCAGCAGCAGATTGCCGGGCCTCTGCTCAGCAGTCATGGCCTGCGTCCTCGCGCGCCGCCGCGCAGTGCCCTGGGCGTGCGCTGCAGCGTGCAAAGAGATGCGCAGGCAACTGCTCCGCAGCCGGCGCATGCAGCATTGGCTGTTGCGCTCGGCGCTGCAGCCATGCTGGCCGTGACACCGCCCGCTGAGGCAGCAAGGGCGACGGCGCCGCCTAAGGCTGATCCCTATGCGGTAAGCAGAACCCCAGCAAGTCTCCTTGAACACCACCACACGGCAGGCAGGCATGTATCATTGCATCGTAAGTTAATGGTGCCAAGTCTGCACGTGTCTGTGCGTGATGACAGGTGTAAAAGCGTTAAAAGAGTAGAAGAAAGCAGCGTGTGTGCACTGGTAGTAGTTCCGCCACCCTGGCTCACAGGCAAAGACAGGTGCCACCGGCGGTTGCTTGTGATCTAATTTAATAGCCAGTCTCAAACATGGGGACGCCCATGTGCCTGCAGGAGCTACAGAACATCGTGTCGTCACGCACGGAGGGCACCAAGCGCTCCCTGCTGGACAGCTTCAAGTCTGCCAAGGAGGCCGCGGCCAAGACCGCCGCCCCCGCCACGCGCGCCGCGAAGGAGGTCACAAAGAGCGTTGAGAGCACCGCCAAGGAGGCCACCAAAACTGTTGAGAGCACCGCCAAGGAGGCCGCGAAGAGCGTGGACGGCGCCACCAAGGGCCTGCAGCAGCTGAGCCCCAGCGGCCTGCAGCAGAGCGCCGCAAAGACCGCCGCGGCTGCGCCGGCCGCCGCCGCTGCTGCTGGTCAGCCCCTTGCCACCAGGGGTGGCAGCCATGTGGCTGCCAGTGCATGTTTGCCTGCCGCATGCATGCATGCGCGATGCCCGCTGCTCAATTATGGTGCCAGGCAGTCTGCACAGCCACTGCCGCCCAGCTCTGTCACGCCTCACCGGTCACGCGTACGTTACCTGAGTGTGGGAATGCTTGGTGTTGCAGCCCCGCTCGAGCGGGCACTGAGGGCGTGCACCAACCACGCAGGCGCCGGCAACGGCGGGCTGCTGGCGGGCGCGGTCGCGGCGCTGCTGGCGGCCGTCGGCGTGGCCAGCCGCGGCGGCAAGGGCGCCAAGGGCGCCGCCAAGGAGCTCAAGCGCCCGGGCAAGGTGGCGGCGCGCGTGCAGGTCTGGGCGCACCCCCGTGTGCCGCAAACGAGCCAGCTTGCCGCGCAAGCCCGGTCGCAGCGCAGAGGCCCATGTTGCTGTGTTCTCCTGCCTGTGTGCTGTCATGAGAGGTAGCCACAGGCCGCCTCCCCGCACTTCACCTCTTTGGAGAACAGGCGTCTTGCCTGCAACCCGCAGCGGTGCAAGCTCCGGTTGCCGCCTGGCATCTTGGTGAGGATGGCGCGCGCTCCTGTGCAGCGGGGCGTGAGCGCGGGGACCAAGCGCCTGGCGCCGCCGGCGCCGCCGAAGAAGCCGGCGGGCGGCGGCCTGTTCGGCACGCGCCGCACCGCCCCGCCACCGCCGGCGCCGAAGGGCGGCGGCCTGTTCGGCACGCGCCGCACCGCCCCGCCGCCGCCGGCGCCGAAGAGAGGCGGTCTGTTCGGCACGCGCCGGACCGCCCCGCCCGCGCCGGCGCCCAAGGGCGGTGGCACCTTCAAGGTCCGCACCAGCGCGCCGGCCGCCGTCTCCGCCGGCACGCGCGCCGTGCGCTCAGGTGCTAGTCCCGCCCGGCCCGCGCCGCGCGCTGCCCTGCGCAGCGCCGCTGTGTGTCCCGCTGATGCAGCGCTTCTCGCGCGTGCGCGCCGCCGACCCGTCTTGCATGCCACGCCTTTCTCCGGCACCCCTTGCGCATGGTGCCAACGGTCTGGTACCAGCGGTCTGCACTTGAGGCCGGTGGAGTGACGCGCCGGGGGCGGTGCGCCTGCAGCCGCCGCCAAGGCCACGTCGGGCACGAAGAAGGTGGCGGTGCGGGCGGGGGCCGCGGCGCCCAAGGGCGGCCCGCGCGGCCGCGGCCGCGACCTCGCCGAGGAGGGCGGCGGCGGCGCCAGCTTCGGGACGCTGGTCAGCGCCGGCGCGTTCGCGGTCGCCGTGCTGCTGGGCGTCGCCCTCGCCGGTGCGGCCCCGGCCAGTAGCGAGCAGCAGAGCGTTTGCATCCGTGCGCTGCAAGAGCAGTGGCCACACAAGCGCTGTCATGGACTGTTCAGAGTGGACTGTTCAGAGCGGGGGAAGCATCATCGGTGGGGGCTCAGACACCCGCTATGCCTGGCATGTTGGCTTTCTCAGCTGCACCTACAGCAGAGAGTGCTGATGTTTATGCAAAGCATTGCAGTGCCCGCTGATACAATGGCAAGTATGCTGCAGCGCATAGTTGCCCGCTGCGCACTGTGCGCTGACGGTCAGTGCCCACGCGCGGCGCGGCAGCGCCCAAGCTGGACGCGCCGGCGCCCGCCGCCAAGAGCGCGGCAGGCAAGCCGGAGCTGCCGTCGGTGCCCACGCCGCTGCCGGCCAAGCCGGCGCAGGTGGCCTTCATGACGCGCGGCAGCGAGCCCGCCAAGAGCGAGGAGCCGGCGCCGGCGCCGGCGCCCGCGCCCGCGCCCGCGCCCGCGCCCGCGCCCGCGCCCGCGCCCGCGCCCGCGCAGCCAGCCAAGGCGGCCGAGGAGCCGCCCAAGCCCACGCTGCCCGAGCGCCTCGCGTCCGTGCTGCCCGCCGCGGTGACGGACGAGATCCCGCAGGTGCATGCCGCCCCGCGAGGGGGCGGCCCTGCAGTGGGCGGCGCCTGAATCAGCCGAGGCTGCATCCCTGCACAAGTGCTCGTGCGGGACAGCAGCGGCACCTGCTCACTGTGCAGGACAGTTGAGCAGTTGATGAGTACCCTCCAGCTGGATCGCGCCAGCCCAGGACATGCGTACAGAGGCAGGCCACCCCGCGCAGGTACCGAAGGGGCCGGAGCTGACGCCGGAAATGTCGCGCATGCCGGCCGCGCCGTCGCAGCCGCCGCCGCCCGCGCCCACGCCCAGCGTGCCGTCGACGCCGCCGCTGCGCCCGCCGCCGCCGCCGCCTGCCCCGCAGCCGTCGGTGATTGCCGCGTCGAGCGGGCCCACGCGCCAGCCCATGCAGCTCAGCTCTAGCTCAGGGTCCAGCCAGCCCAAGGCGCGCGCGGCCCTGTCCATGGCCAGGCCCTGCTGCAGCCTGCGGGATGAAGCGTCCGAGGCCAGTGATGCATTGGGCGCCGTATGTGCTGTTCCTGCCCGGGGGGGTGCCGTGGAGCATGTGCATGCATCCTGCCATCATGCTTGAAGTGTTGCGTGGTGGCGTGTGATGCGGCTCACAGCAGACAGGCCATGCAACAGCTTGCAGGCCTGTATTGGGACCAATGTGGCTCCTGGTTTTTTGGGCAGCCTTGTCAAGCAACACAAAAAAGGCGTTGCAGTGCATGTCGACACATGTGCTGCCATGCAAATGGGTGTGGAGGGTGGTAGGCTCGAAAAGGCTCGAAGGGCTACGCATTGGCAGAAATACATCTTGTGACTTGTCGTGGGAGTGGCGTGCAGGCTCTGGCCGGAGCGGCTGCAGAGACGGCGCGCAGCCCCAACCTTGCTGGACTGGTGGTCATCAGCGTGGCCGCGCTGGCCACCGTGGGCGTAGCTGCCAAGAGTCAGGGCACAATCGCGGCGCAGTCGCCGTCGCCTGCAGTTGGCGCCAGCTCTAGCAACGGCGCCTCGGCAAGCAACGGCGCCTCGGCGAGCACCGGCGGCTCGGCAGGCACCGCCCCCTCGGCGGCGGGCGGCAAGGCGCCGCAGGCGGCCCAGGCGCGCGCATGGATCGAGACCTGGCGTGCCAAGCAGAAGTAGGGGGCTGCAGTGGCGCAGCTGCCAGGTGCCTGAGGGCACTGCTGGGCTGGGACGGGCTGGAGCGTGCTGCACATAGCCAGGGACATCGGCGCTTTGTGGTTGGCCTTTTAACTTGCAGCTTGCTGGTTGAGCCGGCGGCGCACTGCCGTAAGAGTTTCACTGAGCCCGCCGGTGGCTCCCACCGCTCGCCGCAGCTGGCAGGCTCGAGTGGGGTCATGCAGGTCAATGCCGGGCAACAGCGCAGGCAGTGCCCAGGCTGCACCGAGGCGGCACATTTTTGAGAGGATGGCAGTGCGGCTGCGCTGTATGTGCTTGCTAAGCATAGACTGAGAGGGAAGGCATGAAGGAGACTTTGGCATGTTGTTACATTACATTACTTAAGTGCCGGGAAAAGCAGTGGCATGACAGCAACCAGCCCGACCATTCACCACACCCACTCCCGCAGAGAGGGCGCTGTCAAGACTTTCCTACCTATGCCACGAGGTAACACTGCTGTACGCTGAAAAATTCAAGCCACAGGCACATCCATGAAAAAATGACGGTGCTGCCTAAAATTGGTGCTGCCCTCGGCATGCCCGCGAGCTCCACATCAGGCATACAGCTCCGCATGTTGCGGAGCTGCATGCCTGCTGCCTGCCTGCCTACCAACGATATTCCACACACAGAGCGCACCCTCTCCAATGCAAGCACAGCTTGCGGACGACACCATGCCGCACGCACAGTACAGTTTGACTTGTGAACGCATCATCAGGGACTCCACCTCGACTCGCCTCCTGCCACCCCTGCTGGTGTACACCGGCCACGGCTCCATCACTTGCCGAGGCTGAGCAGCGCAAGCGCCGCAGCCGCCTCGCGCGCCGCCTGCTGCCTGCGGGCGCGGCGCTCGTGCCGCGCGTCCTGGCCTGCGCAGCCCGCCGGCGGCCCGCGCCTGGCGCTGCTGTGCTTCACGCATCCGCGCTCCGGACCCAGAGAGCCAAACCAGCGCAGCGCGGCGCGCTCGGAGGCGGCAGGCGCGGCGCCATGCACGCCGCCTGCCTGGACGGCCTGGGCGCCTTGCGGCCGCGCCGGCGCCAGCTGCGAGTAAGCGTACAGCGGGTGCCGTGCCGCCAGCTTTGCGCGCACGCTGCGCAGCGACGTCTGCGCACCCAAAGAGCATAGCGCATCAGCGCAGCGCTCCTGACACCACCTCACAGGCGGTTCCGGGCACGTCTGCAGAGCTGAAAACAGAGTTGTTCAAGGATGGGTTCACTGGCAGGCAGCGCACCTCCTCGTGTCGGGCTACTGGTGCCAGGCTGACGGTGCTTGCGTCCGAGGCGGCTCGCCACACAGGCCTGGCTGCGAAGGACGGCGAAGCAGGGCCTGCTGAGCTCGGCACGGCCGAACCCAGCAGCCTGGGCAAGCCGGCTCCGTACGCGCGCCGCAGCGAGCGCAGGTCGGGCCCCGCGGCGAAGCCGCCGCCAAGCTCGAGGCCGAGCGTGCGCGCGGCCCGCGGCGCAGTGTGACGGTTGCCATAGCTCTGCCTGTGATCTATGCTGCTCGCCTTCCCGCCACCGTACACGCCTGCGCTGGCACGGCGGCTTAGGCCACAGGTGCGTGCAGAAATCCGCACGAGAAAGCAGCAGCAGAGCACCGCGCACACCCTGGGACGCGTTCCACTTCTTGGCGATGACCTGCTTTGAGGGGATGTGCGTCTTTGCCACACCTGCGCGTGCCGCAGGCCCGCCGCTCAGCAGAGGGTTTGCACCAGAGCACCGCCTGCTGCGAGAGCGAGCAGCTCATAAGCCTGTGAGTGGCGCGCGCGCTACCTTGCCAGCTGTGCTTGATGAGCCTGCCACACCGGTACAACTTCACGCGCGGCATGCTTGACGCGGGGGAGGTGCGCGGCTGATGCAGGTCAGCACTTGCGCCGGACTTGATCACGTGTGTGCCTTGTGCGGCCCAGCCACCGCCCGCAGCTTGCTTGGGCCACACGCGCCGTGTGGCCCAGCGAAGACTGCAAAGAAACTGGCGATGCCGGCCCCTTGACTGGCTTGGAGAGCAGCTGCTGCTCATGAGTGTTCTTAACTAGGCTGAATATGGATCTTCAGACAATTTTACACCAGATTTCAGGGAGGCATCATACATTATCATCATCAAACCGACACAAGCGCAGGTAATCTCTCACACATGATGCATGTCAACACGCAGCTAATGCCAAAAGCCTCCATGCTTGTACTCCAAAAGAACAGGTTGTGGTCCCCGAGCAGCGCGCAGGGCTACGTCGCAGGTGCGCTGGGCGAAACCCCGCAGGGCAGCCCGCAGGTAATGTGGCTGTATGCAGTAACCGTGCGCCGCTCGCCGCTCAGGGCGTCGCCAGCCGAGACTGTGAGCTTGCCGTTGGTGTCCACATCAAACTGCACACGCCGGCAGCCACTCCCAAGTCTCAAAATGCATGATTGCAACAGGCAGGCAGGAACCTCAGCCAGCTTGCCAGCGCAGCACACGCGCCTGGACATGGATCCGCGGCTCGGAGCGTGGCCCCGGAGCCAGCGGCAGGATCAGGCTGGCGACCAGGCGGTTGGCGTCGGCCATGGTGTGATTGCTGTCCCCGACACAGGTCGTCATGCATGAGACATATGTGGGACAGGGCGCTGCTGCATGATAAGGCACGTGACAAGAGCGCGCGCACCCCTCATAGACTGACACTTGTGCAACCGGCTGGTTGTCCTCCATTGCATGCAGGGCCACCTCTCGCTGCGCCGGGACGACTGAGTTGCGCTTTATGACCTGCGCACCACAGCAGCATGGCACAGGAGAGGGTGCAGCAACACTCCATACACACCATGACGGCAGCTTCTATATACACTGGGCACATGACCAAGCACCTGCAGTGTAAAAGAGTGGAAGTACTGCTGAAGCAGTGACAGGATCCACAGGAGGACCACCTGTGCTGCGAAGCAGTGGGCCGCACCACAAACATGGCGCCTGACGCCACCCGGATGCCCAGGCTCTTGGGCAGCACGCCGAGCAGCACCATGCTCTGCAGCGCGCCGGGCGCGTTCGTCAGGATGCCCGCCTGCACACACAGCAGCGCACACTGTATCAGCGTGAGTCAACCTACGGAACTCCTGCGTCGCGCAACACACCCTAGATGTTCCACACAGAGTCTGTGAAGGCTGCACATGCGCAAGCCACGGCGATATTTGAATACAAGGCACCCTCTGACTTTCTCCGCAACAGTTGACGCGCACATGCAGGTGCGGTAACAGTGGATTGCAGGAAACAGGGGACTCGAAGGCGGCCCTGCCAGCACATGCAGGCGGGCTCCGCGCACTGGCGCTGGACCGGCATGTGCCGCGCCTGCATGCATGCCCCTTTTGCCGCCGCATCCCGGGGGTCGGGCGCGACCGGGGTGACGTGGAACACGGACATCAGAGCGCGCTGGACTCCAGGCAGCTGCGTGCCGCCGCCCACCATGACCACATCGCTCAGGTCCGCGGCCACGATGCTCGCCTGCCTGCGCAACAGACCCAGCAGTGTCATGGCCCCGCCGCCCACGGCACAAAGCCCCGGTGTTGGGAAGGGGGCCGCCACTGCAGGAGCCGCTCTGCGAGGGCGCTGCAGCCGTCGAACAGGTCGTCGCAGAGCCGCTCAAAGTCGCCGCGCTGGATGGTCACATCCAAGTCCTTGCCGCCCGCCAGGTTGGGGAGGAGCACCTGCGCCACCGCGAGCGCGGCCTTGGTCAGCCTGCCCACAGTACGAATACACATCACAAAGACACACCGCAAGCAATGCACGGCCGCACGGCGCACGCGAGCCTCGTCCGACGTGGACAGCAGCTCCTTAGCCTTGCAGGCGCCCAGGCGCAGGCGCTGCGTGGCCTTGCGCGAGGCCAGCGCGTTCACGCCGGCCGCGCGCTGGAATGCGTCCGCCAGGTGGTACACCTGGGCGCCGCGCGTCGGACCTGACGCGCTGCCGTCGGCAGACATCAGGCGTGCAGAGCGTTTCCGGGGCTCGGACCAGGCGCGCGTCAAAGGCCTCGCCGCTGAGGATTGTGCTGCTGACAGTCGCTTTCACCTGTTGTGCAGCGCCTGAGACACCTCCAGTCAACCTCAACCGACACAGGTGCGCTCGCATGCCGGCTCGTGCGCGCACCTCAAACACCCCTTCGCCGACTTCCTGCGCCTCAGCAAGCGTGGCTGTCAGTTCTGCAGCAGAGTTTGGCAGACTGTGGTGCATGCAGCATGGCTGCAAAACATGTGCTATGCGGCGCACCATGAAGCAGGCGTCGCAGGAGCCTCCACCTAGGTTGAAGACCGCAACGGCCTTGGGAACTCCTGCCTTGGCGGGCTTGAGGGCATCAGGTCTGTCTCCGAAGATGCCCAGCGCTGCAGCAATGGGCTCGTCCAGCAAGCGCAGCACCTTTCCATGGGTAGCCTTGCGTCACCTCCCAAGCATTGCAATGTCCACATGTACTTGTGCGAAAGTGCACATATCACAAGGCATGTCACTTCATGCAGAGGCTGGCACGCCTGGAGGCCCGCCATCGTGGCGGCCGCATGCGTGGCCTCGCGCTGCGCAGAGGTGAAGGCGGCCGGGACAGTGATGACGGCATGCGCAACCTCAGAGTCCAAGTGAGCTTCTGCGCCCACCTTCAAATGCCTGCACCTCTCCCGTCTCCAAGGTAAGCTTGAACATAGCAGGCATGCCAACCTGCCAGCAGGTCACAGATGAGATTGGCGGCGGCGCAGTGAGGTGGTGATACACCTTAGCAGCCGCCCAACCACCTCCTCCGCCGTCAGCAAGCGCACATCGTCATTGACCTCCACTGCATGCGCATGCCCAGGCACCAGTCAGTGCCATAGGCAACAGGCAAGTACGGGCATGTGCACGCCTCCAGCCACAGCGCAGCAGGTGCGCCTCAGCATTGCGGTCTGTGTACATTAGCATTCTGCGTTGTTGAAAGTCAAGCGCTGGGTGATGACCTGGGACAAGCGGCTTGTTCGCCGCGCTGCGATTCACGTTAAAGGACCAGAGCCGCATGTCCGCCTCTGCGATGGACGGGTCGTTGAAAGCCTGCGCGCACAGTCGTGCTTACTAAATACCTGGCGCCTACACGGCTTGGTCCAGAAGCTCGGCATGGCAGCAATCCGAACCTTGCCATGCGCAGCCTACCTTGCCGAGGATGCGCCTCGCAAATACGGTCTGTGTTGGCACGGCGGCCAGGCACGAGACGGCAGCATTACCGCACGCCACCTCGCCGTCTGGCAGGAACGCCACGCAGGCCGCGGTTGCTGGGCAGCCATCCACAGAAGGCACGAGCTTGGCGTGCCCCTCGGACCACACCGCGCACCGGCTGCAGGCAACGCGCACAGTCCCGTGGTGTGAGTGAGCAGATACGATGACGTAAGCAGGTCTCAAGCAGCAACTTTGGTGGCCTATGCCACCGGGCGCTTAAGTGGTGTGTACATTCTGCAAGGTCAGCTGTTTGATGGAGCCTAAGCTACCGGTGTGCAGTCTGTGAGCAAAGTGTGAGGTGTTTGCCATACCATGTTGTGGCCCCCAGGTCGATGCCGAGCACAGGCTGCTGAGTGTCCGTCATAATGTCGCTGCCGCATGCTTCTTTGGCTTCAAAGGGCCAAAGAGCTGTGCAAGTGTTAAATGACCCTAGACCTGCCACTTCCAGCTATCCTCTGCTGTCCTTATTCCAGTCCATTGTAAAACTGTCCGAGCATTCATTCATTCGATTGTCTCAGATGGTACATTCCGGGAAGCACGAGTGCATCTGTAAGTGCATGAGGTCATCTGTCTTGCATGGGCGGATATGTAGATAAAGGCAAACGGCGACGACTGCGTTTGCCGCTGTAATGTTAAAGATACTTTGTGGAGGCAGACCTGCACACCCATGCACCTGCCATCGGTTCTGATAACTTGTAGTAGGCACAAGACGTGACACTGCCCACAATCAGGAAAAGATACAACCGGAAAAGAAGGCCAGGGAACTTTGCCAATGTCAGCTGTATACACCCACCGCCATGTCTGTGTTGACACTTGTGATGCCCAGGCCGCGCAGCAGAGGTATGCCTACACAGTAAAGCAGCATTAATTTAGTAAGTAACATCCGACCCTGCACAATTAAACCTGCACGTGCAAGGCAGGAGACGGACTGTGTGTGATGCGCTTGAGCCATCCAAGGACAGGCAGAATACGAAGGCTCAAGCACACAGGAAGTCGTCTTCCGCTGCAGGACAGACCTGCTCTATATCACTTCTTCCTGCATCACAGCACGTTGGGGCCGAGTTTCCCAGCGCCGGCGTCTGTTTCGCATACGACGATGCGGGGTCACGAGCATGCCCCTCAAGGTCCGCCTGCCAGCGCTGGGGACTGGCCACGCTGTTGTTTGCTCTAAGATCAAGATTGTGACTTGTGCGCGGCCGCAGGTGCTGAACGTTGCTGAGAAAAACAGCATCGCTGTGCAAGTAAGCTCCGCGCTAAGCAATAACTCAGCCAATCGGCAGGCAAGCTGGTGCGCCTGGCCACTGGCTGCCCGCTGTACTGGGGCGCCTCAGACGTCCGCTGCTGGCCACTTTGACACTGTCTGCCTGCGCAGCTCCAAGTACAACCCGCTGTTCTTCTTCCAGTATGCTGTCCACGGCGCCCCCTGCGACATGGTCTTCACCTCGGTCGCGGGGCACCTGCTCGAGCTGGACTTCACAGCCCAGCACAGAAAGTGGAACTCGTGCAGACACGAAGAGCTGTACACCGCGCCCGTGCAGAAAGTGGTTCCCCAGGTGCGTACGCTTGAGCTCGAGTGCCGCTCCAGTGCGTCCACGTGTGGCGCTGGCCGACCGGGGCACTCACCTGGGGCGCATGGGGCTGCAGGAAAAAAAGGTGATCGAGCGCAACCTGCAGGAGCAGGCACGGGGCGCGCAGTGGCTGGTGCTGTGGCTGGACTGCGACCGGGAGGGCGAGAACATTGCGTTCGAGGTGCGCTCACACTGACGCGCTACGTCTGTCGTGCGGTGCCCGTAACCAGCTCCAGCACCTCCACGCAAATGCGTCTGGCCAGTCCCAGGCACCCAGCGTGCCGTGCGCACCTTGGACAGGTGATCGATGTGTGCACGCGCGTGAACCCGCGCCTGGTCGTCAAGCGCGCGCGCTTCTCGGCGCTGGTGCGCACGCAGCTGGAGCGCGCGTTTGCGCGGCTGGTGGAGCCCGATGAGGCTGCGTCCAAGGCCGTCGACGCCCGGCAGGAGATCGACCTGCGCATCGGCGCCTCTTTCACGCGCTTCCAATCCAAGCTGCTGCAGGTCAGCCCTGGATGCCAGGCTGCGGCAGCTTTTGTGAAAGCTGGAGTGTGCATGTGGAACATGGAGGTGGCAAGCAGGGGCTACGTCTTCATGCATACCTGACGGATTTGCATGCGCATGCTCCAGGACAAGTTTGACTTCAGCGCCGTTGGCCTGGAACGCGACCGCGATGGGAAACAAAAGCCCATCAGCTACGGCCCCTGCCAGTTCCCGACACTGGGCCTCATCGTGCAGCGCGAGTGGTGCGCTCCTGGCCATGCCGCACATGCTGCCCGAGACACCGTGCTTTCGTCCGCGCCATCCGCTTGGCAGGGAGAGGCCGTGTGCGCCACTCACCACATGCGGGTTGCGCATCAGGGAAGTGCAGTCGCATGTGGCCGAGCGCTTCTGGGCCATCCACATGTCCTACAAGGCACCAGCTGGGGCGGCCGGTGGGGCGCGGTGCCAGTTTGAGTGGCGCCGCACGCGCGTGTACGACCACGTGGCCGCTGCAGTGCTGTATGAGCTGTGCTGCGAGGACCCGACGGCGCGCGTCCTCCGGGTCAGCCCCCTTCCCAGCGTCCCACTCTGCACAGAGCGCGCTGGATGCAAATATGCCGTGCAAGCACACAGGGGGCCGCAGCGCCTTTGCTGGCAGGCAGCCGCTTACATGTTGCCAGAAGCGTGATTGTGCTAACAAGTCCTCAGACCTCTGCAAACCGCTTTCCTGCTCACTGGTACGTCACTGGACACCTGCTTCCTTTCACAGGCGCCTGCGCGGGCGTCTCAGTGCGTCCACAGGCCCCGCGCGCGGTGTCGCGCAGGCGGCGGGCGAGCAGCGCATGCGCTGGCCGCCGCACCCGCTGGCCACGCTGGCGATGCAGAAGCTGGCCATCACGCACCTGCGCCTGTCTGGCGAGCGCGTCATGAAGCTGGCCGAGGAGCTGTACCAGGAGGGCTTCATCTCGTACCCGCGCACGGAGACTGACGCCTTCGACCCCGAGACCGACCTGCTGGTGCGCGCCCGCGCATGCCCCGGCGCATCAGTGATGCACGTCCACGGCGTGCCCTCTTTGCTGGCGTAGCACAGAGCGTCTGTTGGTGACCCTTGGGGGCAGTGGGGTTGGCTGCTGACCGGCCATGTGTGCCATGGGGCCATGCTGGGTGCCGCCCCCATGCGGAAATTGCACATCCAATGCAGCAGGCCTGGCGGCGCGACAGGCGCTGGTGCAGCAGCACACAGGCGATGCGCGCTGGGGCGCGCATGCGCAGCGCATTGCCAGCGGCGAGATGTGGCACCCGCCGCGGCCGGGCGGCAACAATGATCAGGCGCACCCGCCGATACACCCCACGCGCTACACCCGGGGGGAGGCCAGCTGGCCGCAGGAGAAGGCGCGGCAACCCTGCAATTCCAGAAGAGCTTTGCATGCAAGTCTAGCACAGGCAGTGCTTGGCCGTTAGTATGCACTTGCACGGCAGTCTCAATGTGGACAAACTCATGCAAAGCGGGCAGCAGTGCTCGATGCGCCACTGGTGGCACATGGTGTGACACGCCTTAGATTAGTGTCACCAACAGCAACCATCTTGGACTAATGCGTTTGGTGTAGCCCTGCGCGTGCTATGCACTTACTCTCTGGACATGGGCGACGTATGCAGGCGCGCCTGTACGAGTTTATCGTGCGCAGCTTCCTGGCGACCTGCTCCAAGCCTGCGGTGGGCTTTGAGACGCGGGTGGAGGTCGACATCGCTGAGGAGCTCTTTGACGCGCGCGGTGCGCTGCCTGGCACCTGCTGCATTTTTCTTGGGCATTCGCAGGTGTTGCGGCTACCTGTGTCCTCGCACGGGTCCGGGACCAGCATGTGCGCCCTGTCTGCCGCAGCTGCCACGTCACGTACACGGAAGCACGCAGGGCTGATGGTGCGGGAGCGCAACTGGCTGGACGTGTACCCCTACGCGAGCTGGGGCGGCCGCGACGCGCTGCCAGCCTTCCAGGAGGGCCAGACCTTCATCCCGCACGAGCTGCTGCTCAAGGACGTGCGCGGCCTGCGTCGCGCTGAAGCCTTGCAATTCTTGCCCGCCAGCTCGATGCGACATGCAAACTCCTTACTGAAAAAAATTGATGCTACACGCTCACCCCTCGCAAAAAACTGCCCACGCTTGCGACTCTGTGCAGACATTACATGCGCTGGATCACATGGCGCGCTCTGTCCAGGGCATGACGCAGCCGCCGCCCCGGCTGTCGGAGCGCAACCTGATCGCGGCGATGGAGCGCCACGGCATCGGCACCGACGCCACCGTGGCCGACCACATCAAGAAGCAGCTTGACCGCGGCTACGCCACCAAGGATGCGCAGGTGCCTCCCCTGTTGCCTAGCATCTTTGTGTCCTATCACAGTTGCTTAGCATCTGCACGTCGAATCACAAATTAACAACAACTCACTCGTCCACTCGCTGCGCACACCTCGTGCAGGCGCTGTTCTGGCCGACGCCGCTCGGGGAGGCGTTGGTGGGCGGCTACTGCAAGATGGGCCTGTCAAACCTGTGGCAGCCCAACCTGAGGCGCGCGCCCGCCGCGCTCCTGTCTCGCCGGGTTTGCTGGCGCTGGCGCCAGGCCCATTGGTGCTCTCGGACTCGTGCACCGAGGACGCGCAGGTCGCCCTGCTTTATCGCAGCGCCCCACTCCATGCTGACGCGTGTCGTGCGGCCCAGGGGCCTCATCGAGCGCAACATCACCGCGGTGGCGCAGGGCCGGCGCACCAAGGAGGAGGTGCTGGCCGAGGCGGTGCAGTGCTTCCGCGCCGACTACCTGGTCGCCGCGCAGAAGCAGGGTGCGCTGCGCCCCGCCGTCCCCGCCCCTGGGCGACGCCGCGGCTTCCCTCACCCTCCGCTCAGCTGCCAAGCTCTGACAGTCCTTGCACCCTGCATCTTCTGTGCATGCTCAGCTGCCGAGCCTCTGACTGTCCTTGCACCCTGCATCTTTTGTGCATGCTCCGCTGCAAGGTACAAGTGCTGGCAGCGCTGCGCATGCACCGGGCTGCAGGCCCCATTGGGCGGCGTGTCAGCGACGCCGCGCCCCGCGGCAGGCATCATGGAGGCGGAGGTCGCGCAATTCTTCCCGCGCGCGGTGGGCGGCGGCGGCGGCGGCGGCGACGCGGAGCTGCCGCCCGGCGGCCAGCCGCTGGGGCCCTGCCCGCGGTGCGGCCTGCCGCTGCTGCTGTGCCGGCGCGACGGCGAGACGGCCTTCGTGGCCTGCTCGAGCGCAGTATGCCAAACGCGCGTGTACCTGCCGCGCGGCACGCTCGCCGCCGAGGTTGCCGAGGCCGCCTGCGGCGCGTGCCGGCACGGCGCCGTGCGCATGCTGGCCCTGCGGTGCGCGTCGCCCTCGCCTGCGCGCTGGCCCACCCGCAGGCGACTCGCCAGTGAACTTGCAGCTTGTTGGCTTTGCATGGGAGCGTACGGGCAAGGCGTGTATGATGTCAGCATGGCGCGGTGTGCACGGCCGGAGGCGCGCCGGACACAAGATACGCTGACTGATGTGAGGTCCTCCATGACGTGCGCGCAAGCTGGACCCTGCTTCTGTAGGCTCTGCGACATGGTGATGCCGCCGGCAGGTTTCGGCCGGCGGTGCTGCCGGTCGGGTACGATGCTGCCATGACGGCGTGCGCCCTGTGCGACCGCCGCCTGAAGGCGCTGACAGAGGCCTGCGGCGCATCGCGGCCGCCCGGCCCGCCGCCACACGCTGCCAATGGCGGCGGCGGCTGGGGCCGCGGCGGCGGCGCAGCCGGCAGGGACCGCGCGCGCGGACGCGGCGCTGCAGGCGCGAAAACTGGAGCCCATGCGTGCACACTCTGCAAGGTCTCCAGGGTGGTGACCTGCCCAGGCGCCGTGAAACACGCAGAGTGGTGCGGCTGACATTGTAGGCAAGCAGGTGACATCCTGGCAGGTGTGGGGTGCCTGGGCTTGGCTTGAGCTTTGCAGCGCGCAGGGCGTGGTGGGGCGCCAGGGCGACGAGCCCCGCCGCATGACGCCGGGCCTCGCCCGCAGCGAGGCGAGCGAGGGGGCGGGGCGGCAGGCGGTGCTGCGCCTGCCGGGTGTGCCGCACTGCGTGCTGACAGCCCATGCGTCCTGCCGCATGGCGCCACGCGCTTTTCATTGGCGAGCATGATGCCCATAGCCATGACGGTTCCCCACAGTCTGGACTGCAGCAGGGGGTGTGCACCTGCTGTCCACCTGTGATGAGCTGCTCCCACTTCTTCGCATGCCCGTAGCCCGGCAACATGAACTCCAGCGCGTGCCTGCGGGCGCAGGCGCGGCAGGGCCGGCGGCCAGGCCGCCGCTGGCGGCGGCGCGCCGCGGTGCCCGCGCCACGGCCTGGAGTGCGTCATGCGCACGAGCAGGTCGGCGGCCAACCCTGGCCGGCAGTTCTTCAAGTGCCCGCACCCCAGCGAGGCCGACGCCTGCCTCAAGATCGCATGGGTGGACGAGTGGACCGGCGGGCCCGTGCCGGCGACACAGCCGGTGCGCTGCGCCTCGCAGCACAGCGGGCGCATGAGGTGCAGTGCAGCAGCCATCGAGCATGCGTCGGTTGCACGGGCAGCGTATGGATGCTGTGCTTACCTGGGGACAAAGACGACCAGAGCAGTGCCTCACGCGGGGCGTATACTGGGCTCCATGCTCTGAATAGCGTGCACCGCAGCTGTGACGCATGTATTGCTGCAAGTTCAAGAGCCTGGCTAACGGGCGTCTGAGTCGCTGCGAGGTCCAGGGCGGGCGAGGCCGGGGCGGCCGCAGCGGCCAGCGCGGCAGCGCAGCGCGCGGGCGCGGCCAGGAGGCTGGCCGGCGCGGCGGCGGCGCCGGCCGCGGCCGCGCGCCTGCATACACGTCTGCCACAGGTCAGCCGGCACGGATGCTCACCATGACCTGATCTGCTGGGCTTGACATCAGCCGGTGCTGCAGTGCAGCTCCAGCTTGAGCCTGACATGACGTGCGCTGTGGCTGCCGCGCAGGGCAGGCTGTGCCAGGCGGCAACACAGGCGACTGCTACCTCTGCGGCCAGAGCGGCCACTGGTCGAACAGCTGCCCAAATCGGCAGCGTGTGTAGAATACCCTGCTGACAAGAACGTCCCGGTCTCAACTGAGCCAGTCATTGGCACAAACCTCGTCACAGGGTGGCTGGGCTGCCCTGGATACTGCTTGTCAAGCGCTCTGAGTCTGCGTGCCAGGCAGTGTTCACCAGCATGGACCGGTTTACCTGAATGCAAAATGGTCATGCGAGTGGTTTCTCCGTCAGATGGTTGTTTCAGGGGTAGAGCATTTGCTGCCGGAATGCTCTCATCCAAAGACTTCCCCGACACAATGAGTAGCATGCGCCACATGCCTTCTGGACAGCGTCACATGCATATATATATGGCTGCCAACGGGCCCTTCACAGTCACATCATATGCCCCGCTGGGCGCCACGCACTAGCCACCAACGCATCTGTCCTCAACACAGTGGTACCGAGTATGCTCAATGAACAGACGAAGCCCCACCCACACAACAGAGCGGGCTTGGACGGTGGTGGCGCGGGAACATGGCCGAGCTTTGAATTGCTAGGGTAGCAAGGACGAAATGCCCCCAAGCATCGCTCCCAGCAAAAAAGGCAAAGGCAAAGGCTGCCTGTCAAGGCGACAGGGGCGTCGTGTCCCGGGAGACCTGCAGGACATAGCGTGGCAAAGTGCAGTGCGATGAAGGTCGTCGCGCTCATAAGGTGCGGGCGTGCGCTGGCTGGCCGGCAGGCAACTGATAGCATGCACGTGCCCACAGTGTTGTCACTTGTTGCGCGCTCACGCGCGCAGTGGCGGCAAGGACTCGTGCTACAGCATGATGCTGTGCCGGCGGCATGGCCATGAGGTGGTCGCGCTGGCCAACCTGTGTCCGGCAGCGGGCGCGCCAGACGAGCTGGACAGCTTCATGTTCCAAACGGTGGGGCACCAGCTGGTGGCGGCCTTTGCAGCCTGCGCGGAGCTGCCGCTGTTCCGCCGGCGCATTGGCGGCGCCTCCAGGCACACGGCGCGCGCCCAGCGCTGCCGCCACCCCAGCATGGCCGCCAGAGCTGGGGTAATTTGTGGGGGTCAGGCGCTGCTCTGTTTCTGAGAGGTCTGTGTGCGAGCTAGCTGCAAAGAACTTCCGAAAAGCCAGATGTCCCTGCTTGCGGACAGCAGGTCACGTTGCAGGCCTGCGCAGGACCTCAACTATGAGCAGACGAGCGGCGACGAAGTGGAGGACCTGGCCGCGCTGCTGGCGTTCGTGCAGCAGCGCGTGCCCGGCGTCCAGGCGGTCGCGTCGGGCGCGATCGCGTCCGACTACCAGCGCCTGCGCGTCGAGCATGTGCGCGCCCGCACACCGAGCCAGCACTGCGGTGTGCCGACAGCAACCGCGGTGCTGTCAGCCATCGCCCGCTGCGCTGGCGGCGCTCCGCGCCTGCCGGGCGCCGCGGCGCAGCGCTCGACCATAGCTACCGTCTTCCGGCGCGTCGTAACCAGGCGCGCGCCGCAGGTGTGCGCGCGGCTGGGCCTGGTCTCGCTGGCGTACCTGTGGCACCAGCCGCAGGCGGCGCTGCTGGACGGCATGCTCGCCGGCGGCCTGGAGGCCGTGCTGGTCAAGGTGGCCGCGCTGGGCCTGGACCCCGGGCGCCACCTGGGCCGGCCGCTGGCCGCTGTGCGCGCGCTGCTGCAGCGGCTGTGCAGGTGCGCCGGCAGAGCCTGCGCGTGCATCCAGCGTCCTGCCGGCATGCTGCGGGCGGCTGCGCTATGGCGCTGTTGGGCAGCAGGTGCACCTGTGCGTCACCGCCTGTGCCTGTCTGCGTGGGGCGCCGCTGCCAGGTCGAGCGGCCTGCATGCATGCCGATGGCTTTGGCAGCGCCGCCTGCGACAGTTGGGCGGTCGACGCTCACCCGTAGCAACCTGCGGCAGGCAGTTTGAATGCAACATCTGCGGCGAGGGCGGAGAGTACGAAACTTTCACGCTGGATTGCCCGCTCTTTCCGGGCCGGCGCATCGTGCTCGACTCGTGGGAGGCGCGCGCCTCGCAGCCTCGCCGCTGCACAAGCGCGTGCATGACGCCTGCCTCCTCAATAAACATAGACACCTTCTGCGAGGATGACAAAGACGCGCCTGTAACAGAGCGGGGGCTGCAGGTGGCTCCGCATGAGCCTGGCGACATCGCCGTGGCAGCCGCGTTGTGTCCGACGGCCTTTCACCTGGAGAGGAAGCCTGTGCAGCAGGCCGCGGGCAGCTGCAGCGCCCCTGTCAGCCCAGCAGGCACGATGGACAGCGCGGCTGCCGAAGAGGCAGGCACACGGGGCGACGCAGCGGTGATCGACGTGCCGGCAGCCTTCACGCCGCCGCCGCAAGGTGAAGGCGGGGCACCAGCAGGCTGGGAACCTGGCTCGCCGGAGCCGGATGCTCCGCGGGTGAGCGTGGCCGTGCGGCGGACGACTGGAGGAGTCTTTGCTGTGGCCTGTGCGGCTTGCGGGCAAGACGGCCGCAGCGGCGATGGCGCGGCGCCCAGCGAGGCTCAGACGCAGGCCGCCGTGCATGCAGCACTGGGCGCCATACAGGCAGGCGCGCATCCAGCGATGATGATCATGCTGCTGTGGGTTTGAGGCTGCCATACAACGCGCATGCAGAGTCTGCACTTGCGTGACAGCTGTGTGTTTACATTATGGTCGTGGCTGCAATGCGTGAGAGTTGTCAGACGCATCCAGCCGGGTGCGCATGCTCACGCTCACTGCAACGTGCACTGCTGGGCGCGCAGGCCTGGCGAAGGAGTCCGCGCACCTGCGCGACGGCCTGTTCATCCAGCTCTACCTGGCAGACATGGGCCACTTTGCAGCGGCCAATGCCGCATATGCGCGCTTCTGTGGCGGCATCAACCCGCCCGCGCGCGCGTGCGTGCAGGCGCCGCTGCCGGCGGGCACGGCCGTTGCTGTTGACGTGATCCTGCCGCCATGCGGTGCCAAAGGTGCGCAGCTCTGCGCGTCCGCCCCAGGTTTGTGTGTCTTGTATGTCTAGTACGCTTCAACATGTTCTGGGGCCTGTAATGGGTAAGCATGTCTGCAAAGGACATGCAGCGGGCCAGCAAACGCGCGCTGCATGAAGCCGGAGTGGATGTTGTACCGAGAGCGTGGGACGTGCTAGCTGCCTATAGTGGGTGTCGCATGCACGTCTTGCTACTGATTCTCTCGGCCTGTCTGTCTCTCGGCCTGTTTGTTTAAGTGAGCAACAGGCCTGTTGAACGGCTTTGCGGCCGCGCAGAGCATGGCAAGCGCAGCGTACTGCATGTGCAGTCTATATCAGCGTGGGCGCCCGCGTGCATCGGGCCGTACGCGCAGGCCGCCGCCTGGGGCGGCGTGCTGCACATGGCCGGCCAGATCGGCCTGGACCCTGCGTCGATGCAGGTAGTCGCCGGCGGCGCTGCTGCCCAGGCGCGGCCGCGCCCGCCGCCGCGCTGCCTGCGCCATGCGTCGAGCGCGCGTGGCTTACCACATCGCAACTCCCCCTTGCCGTGAGACCGGGGCCGGACGCAGAGGGAATGCGGCCAATGTCACGTCGGTCCTGCATGCATCAGCCAGGCGTCTGCCATGCAGCCAGTGTACGGTCTGTATGCCTGCAGCTCCGTGTGCTTGGGGCAAGAACGCGCCGCCAGGCCACCCGTGAACACCATGCGCCTGCCCTCATGCTCGCTGTCACCGCTGCTGCGCAGGCGGCGCGGTGCCTCACCAGCTGCCGCAGCGTGGCGGTCGCGCTGCGCTGCGACCTGCCCAGCGCCATGCTAGCCTGCACTGTGTATGCGGCCGCCGGGGCAGCGAGCGCCGGCGGGGGGCTGGGCGCCGAGGCCCGGGCTGGCGCCGCGGGCGCCCTGGCCGCCGCGGGGCAGTGCCTGGGGGCGTTCCTGCGCCTGGGCCAGCGGGAGTTTGAGGAGCGGCATGGGACTGCAGCGGGCCACTGCGCCGCGGCCAGCAGCCGCGACGGCGGCGGAGGCGGCGCCGCGGGTGAGCTCGACGGCGCCGCGGGCGCCGACGAGGCCGACGAGGCCGACGAGGCCGACGCGCCGCCGGAGGACGCCTACCTGCGGCCGCCGCCGGCGCGCGCCAGGCGCTGCGCGCCGCTGGTCACGTACGTGGCGCTGCCGGCGCTGCCGCGCGGCGCGGCGGTCGAGTTCCAGCCGGTCGCCCTCGCGGACAGCGGTTGCCCCGGCGCGCCCCCCGGGCCCTGAGCGTGCTGCGCCAGGCCCGACCGGGCACGCCCTTGCTTGCCGGAGCACGGGCGTGTCGACCTCGCGAGGTGGCGACGCACGGTGCTCGCTCAACGCGCGTCTGACTTGTGCAGGCGGCGGCAGCGGCGAGGAGGGCGGCGACTGGCTGGCGCTGCTGGACAGCGCGGCGCTCGAGCTGCCTCTGCCAGCTGCATGCCCCGCGCGGGAGGACGATGACCCGGCAGCCGGCGGCACACGGCCTGCGGCGCACTGCAGCGCCGTCTTCGTGCCTGGCCGCCTGTGCCGCGCGCTGCTGTGGGTGCCGACGGCGGCGCTGGCGGCTGGTGCACCGGGCGAGCGCGCAGCTGGCGGCACCGCCGAGCGCCTGCCGGGTATCTGCTCAGGACTTGCGCGTGCCGCTGCTGCGGCCCTGCAGGCTGCGCGGCTGGCCCACGAGCATGCCCTGTCCGCGCGTGTGTACTATACCCCGGCGTGCGTGCCGCGCGCCCCGCTGGAGTCCGCTCTGGCGGAGGCCTTGCGCTGTGCGCTGGGCTGCGTGCCTGGCGCCGTGCCCCCGGCTGCGTACGTGCCCGTGCTGGCCGTGGGGTGCACACCTGCTGCCGACGCTGCGCTGCTGGTCGAGGTCATGGCCCTAGCGTAGGCATACCTTCTTGGAACGGCTGCAATGATTTGGGATAAGGAATGGAACAGGTCATGTATCAAGCCAAGTGTGGCGGCCTGCAAGGTGCAGGCGGGGCCACCACATAGCATCTGCATGCATCATGCAGCTGTTTGCTCTGCGTTTTAAAATCCGTGCCAAAGTCAGGGTTGCGAAGATAATGTGAGGCCGAACTCGCTTCGCCACAAGCACTGCCCATACGCCATGGCTCCCTCCGCCGTGATGTCCGTGACGGCGACACGCCCCTGCCTGCACAAGGCCGCACAGAGGCCTGTGGCAGCGCGCCAGGGGGCCACCCGGGTAGTGGCTGCCGCGCAGAAGCAGCAGCAGCGTCAGGTGAGCCGGGCTTCTTGATGTTGACACAGCGCAAGTGGAGTTGGGTGTTGGTTGTGCGCTTTGGTCTTGCACTGTGTGCCGCAAAACGCCTGCCGATGGCAATGGCGCTAAGCTTGCTCTGCCTTTTGCGCAGGCTCCTCTGGCCGCCGCTGCTGTGCTGTCTGCGGCTGCGCTTGCGGTGGCGCCCGCTGCGCACGCCGCAACAGAGGTGATGCAGCTTGCCGAGGTGGGTCTCACCGTTTGGAGGTGCAATATGTTTCAGTTGAGTATGTTCTATTTGAACTGCAGCTGTGTGTTCTGGTGGTGCGTGGTGTGCGCTGAGCTGTGGTGTGCAGGATCTCATGCATGCGTCCCTCTTGGCACAGCTTGCACGTTTCTCGTTACAGTGGCTGTGCCATAACGCCTTGCCAGCTGGCGTGCAGGGCGAGCCCTTCATTGTCTCCCTGGGCTGGGGAGCGCTGGCGGCGAGCTTTAGCTTTTCGCTGGCAGCAGTCGTTTGGGGCCGCAGCGGCATGTAGGTGGCAGCCCACTGGGTTGGGCGTGCAGTGAATAGTTGAGAACTGCCCTTTCTTGCTCAACCTGTGGCAAACCAGATGCGGCGCGTCTCTGTGTAAGTGAGTCCTACCACTGTGCGCTTACAGACATGAGCACTTTAACAAACTCACGTGTCGGTCAAAGCACACTGCGTTGGTAAGCGGCTGCTTGATCAAGTCAAGCGTTCAGCTTGGCACCCTGTGGGGGCACGTCGGCAGCTGCTCGCAGCGGCGCATTCGGTATGGCGACGTCCAGCCAGCGCTCAAGCACGCCTGGTGACCCGTACCAAGGGCGCGGCACGCGGATGACCTGCTCACCGCGCGTGGCGAAGGAGCAGTCAAGGCTGCAGCATCCGCAGGACTCCCAACAGGTCAGACCACGTCGTTTGCGCGCACAACGTGGAAGGGCGGCACCTGGCCCGTGGTGGGCGTGACCGCGCCGATGGGCGTGTGGAACACGCCCGGCAGCGTAAGCTGCGTCGCGCCTGCAGTGGCAGGCGTTTCAGTAAATGAGTACATGCAGTTGAAAATCTTCGCCCACCTCTGCTCTGTCGGCAGGCGGAGGCGCTGCGTGCAGAGCATGAAGTTGCATGCAGGTGCTCGGCAGCAGCGGCAGCACCACGCACCCTCCAGGTGCGCGACGTCCACCGGTGTGATGAAGTCACCCCTGCGAATTCAGACCATGCTGGGTGGCATGCACACTACGCATACTTCAGCCTGCAGACTCTGCAGGCACCTCTGCTGTAGCACAGCAAGCCCAGTAGTGACACTAGTCCATGCCTGCCTCATAATTCACATGTCAGTCAGTTCACTTCGTGCTTATCACAACGCGCGTCCTTCGCAGCCTCTCAACACCTCAGCCACACTGGTGGTCATGGCGCGCTCACCACACGGTCGCGCGCCCGCAGACCTGCTGGTAGGACGCGCCCGCCACGCGCTGCAGCACAGACGCGCCGCGCTCCAGCAGGCCAGCGCCCTCGATCCACTTCCCCGCCACGGTGACGTAGTCGAGCTCCGGGTGGTGGCACCCGGGGCACGACTGGCTGATGCTGGTCAGGATGCCGCGCGTCTGGTCGGCAAACCTGTGACAGGCGGGCGCGCCACGCCCGCCTGAGACCGCCGCGGTGCCATGCTGAGTCAGGCAGAGGGCCTGTGTGCGGGCGCGCACTTGCTCTCCAGCGGCGGCGGCAGGTGCGGGGCGCCGAGCGTGACGAGCCGCGTTATACCGGCGGTTCCAAAGCCCAGCAGGTAGACGCGCGCAAGCCAGCCACCCGCCGAGTGCGCGATCAGCGTCACGGGCCCGCCCCCGCAGCGGCGCTTCACTGCCTCAAGAGACGCCTGGACCCGCTTCAGGTACCTGCGCCTCTCGACGTGAGCGCCCCTCTGCGATCACCTGGGAGGCCGAGTATGAGGCGGTGGGCGAGCAGAGCGTAGGCCTGCACCAGTCCACGGTGGGCCGGGGTGACAGCGTGCCCCGCCACCAGGCCGGGTCGGCCAGGCCCGCAGCATTGCGCGCCCAGTCGAGGCGGGCAACCGCCGTGGTCTCCACCACCAGGCCGCGCTCCTGCAGAGACGTGGCGAGCGCGGTGTAGTCTGCCGCGGAGTTGCCCAGCCCTGCACGGCCAGTGGTATTCAGCACACCCTTGGACGCCAGGCGTGAGTGCACACTTGAGAGCACCCACCTGGAAGCAACACGACGCCGTGCGTCTGCTCCTCGCTGCGCATAGCTTTTACCTTGCAGCGGCGACCTGGCCCCCATGTTCCACAACAACATGTTCAGGCCGTGCTGAAGCTCTTGACCAACACTCAATGAGACACTCACCGGCAGCTATTCAGACGAAAGCTGCAGCACAGGGAGTGTGGGTCACGCAGACTGTGCCGCTTTGCCGACGTGTTAGCTCGTGTCACAGTTCCAACCAGTGCGTCTGCTTGGCGTACTTGCATGCGTCCCGTTCCACTGCTGAGCATCATGGTTGGCAACAGACCTGCGCCACCTACCAGCTGTGTAACTGAGCGAACTGACACTCACATCCGTGCATAGCAACCGGTATAGATGGCTGTGCTACAAACCATGCACACCGGAAGGGCCACCCGAGTTGACCACCCCTGACAACAGTACACCCCGCCCGCCGGCGCTGCTCCCCTTCGAGCACCTTACCTTTGTTTCTTGTGCGCAAAAAGCCCCTGCGAACGGCCCAAGGACGAGCCTCTGTGGCGTGCGTGGGACTGCAAGTCTGAGGGACTCGCCGGCAGGCTTGCGCGCACGCAGACATGGCGAGCTCAGCTATCAGCAAGAAGCGCAAGGTGCGCGAGCTGATCACATGCGCTCTCGGCGTTCCTGGCTGCGCGCACGCGCAAAGGCTCCGGGGCCCTGGTCCGGGGCCCTGCGTAGGCGCAGTCACGCGGCAAACACCGCCGCACATCCAACGCGTGTGTCCGGGCTGCAGTTTGTCGCAGACGGCGTGTTCTACGCTGAGCTGAACGAGCTGCTGACGCGCGAGCTGGCCGAGCACGGCTACAGCGGTGCGCCTCCTGCTCGAGTTGCGCCGTTATGTGCCTGGACAGTGTGGGAAGCAGTCAACCAGACGTAACAAACGCGACGCGGCGACAGGCGTGGAGGTGCGCGTGACCCCTATGCGCACGGAGGTCATCATTCGCGCCACGCGCACGCAGAACGTCCTGGGTGCGTTCCTTACCTGTGTCCTAGAAGCAGCACTGCGGTCTGCCTGACGCGTTTTGCTGGCTCCTGCCGTGCCTGGACCCGTTCAGCTGGCTGCTCTGCGTGCCTGGCGGTGGTGCAGTGCTGCTGTGTCAACCGAGCCTGTTGTGCTCGCAGGCGTGAAGGGCCGCCGCATCCGCGAGCTCACGAGCGTGGTGCAGAAGCGCTTCAAGTTCCCGGAGGGCAGCGTGGAGCTGTACGCGGAGAAGGTGGCCAACCGCGGCCTGTGCTCCGTCGCACAGGCGGAGTCCCTGCGCTACAAGCTGCTGGGCGGGCTGGCCGTGCGCAGGCGCGCACTGCTCCGCGCGCTGCACTGGTCTGGCCTGTCCGGCGAGGGTTAGTGCGGTCGTGCCGACGGTAGTGGCGAGGTCCAAAGTGAGCCGTTTGTGTTTGTGGCCGCAGCGGTGGGCGCAGCTGCAAGTGCAGCTCGTCCACCCACAGCGCGCACGTGAGACTCGTGTCGCGCAGGGCGTGCTACGGCGTGCTGCGCTTCATCATGGAGAGCGGGGCCAAGGGCTGCGAGGTGATTGTCAGCGGCAAGCTGCGGGCGCAGCGCGCCAAGGCTATGAAGTTCAAGGACGGCTTCATGATCTCGTCGGGCAACCCGGTGCATGACTACATCGACGGCGCCGTGCGGCACGTGATGCTGCGCCAGGGCGTGCTGGGCATCAAGGTCTGGCTGCCACGCAGCGCTCGCTCCTGACGGTCGTGTCAAGAGTGGCCGGTGTTGTGCCATACCGATCCAGGCCGCCAAGCATCTCTGTGTGATGAGCGGCGGACGGATGCCACCTTACAGCCATCCAGCGTGCCGGTGGGTCGCTAGCTGTGCGGCAGGTGCTCAGGTGCGCGTCTCTGCTTGCTTGCAGGTAGTGGGATGGGTGGCAGGAACCATGTGTGGGTGCCCGGGCTGGCGATGTGCAGCCGTGCGGCGCTTATGGCTGCATGGCGCGGCAGGTGCGCATCATGAAGGAGTGGGACCCGACCGGGAAGCAGGGCCCCAAGCAGCCCATGCCCGACCTGGTCACGGTGCTGCAGCCCAAGGACGAGGAGCCCATCTCCGACAAGCCCAGCATCGGTGCGCCGCAGTGTGCAGCTGGCCGCTTGGGGCACATCTATTGCAAGGCACACGGGCACGCATTGCGTGCGTGGACCCTTGACCACCTGCATGTAATGTGCCAGCCAAGGCAGAGCTCCGCGCTGAGAGGCTGACGGCGCCGCTCGCGACAGGCAAGGAGAAGGAGGGCTATGTCAAGGATGTGGGCGGCGCGTACGAGCAGCAGGCGCCGATGGCGCCCCCGGCAGGCCAGACTGTGCCCATGTAGGCTGTTGCCGGCTGCCCCTGTTTCTGTGGTGCTCGGGTCGTTTGCTCATTAGGTTGTGGGACACATGTAACATGGCTGTGCACAAAGTCTGTGGCAGCAGGGCGCGCACTGCTACTCTTTGCCAGACTCACACGTCGAATCGAGTGTGCTCAAAGGTGACATTGACGCACGCAGAGTCACTGCTCTCAGCTGCACACAGAGCCACTAGCACGTGCCCCCACTCTGCCACACGCTCCTCAACCTTGCTGCTGGCCTGTCACACAGCAACCACATGTGATTCTTGACTGCCCTGACAAGTGCGAGGCCACCTCGCACGTGCATCAGCATGCCCACAATGTCTTTTCTGAACCTCTGGCAGACATCACATGCTCACGCAACCACTCGCTCCGCACACAAACATCCTCCACGTTGCGCAAACAAAATGTGGTCTTACTCTACCTGCATCTAAACCGGTTGCTGCCTGCTTTCAGGACTAGGGCCCCGCTCAAGGCCTCACCTAACCTAAGAGGTGCTACAGCAGAGGTGGCCAAAACCGGACAGACAGAGCTGAGGCAGATCCGCAACAAGCACTAAACCTAATCTCACAGCACGCTATCAGCTAGCTAATATGCCAGTTGGAGCATGCATATTCTGAACACGGCCTGCGCTGCCAGAACAAAAGGCCTGCATGTGCCTTGAAGCGCAAATACGACCCACAGGCACCCTGATGGCGCGCTAAAATGAGCTGGCAACTGCCTGCAAGTCTTCGTCCGATACACGCAAGCTCCGGTGCCTGAAGAGAATAGGGGTTTATGCCCTAGACCTGCCTAACAGCCCGGGCCGCGCCGCAGTGGCAATTGCAGTTCAGACTAGTGCGGGCGCTGCTCAAAGCAAATCTCCTGCCTTTCGCGTAGCAGTTCAGAGATCTTGTCCCGCAGGTTCTTGGTGTGCACGCTGGAGCCGAACGGCCGGTCGGCCTGCTCCACCGACGCGCGCAGCTTCTCCAGCAGGCGGTCGATGCTGCGCAGCTGCCGCGTCGCACACAACGTGTCAGCGGCCACGCGCTTGTGCAGGTGGCGCGAGGCATGCTCCGACAGGGCTGCTGCCTTGCCCGGAGAGGCGCGCACGGCCGAGCGCCGCGCACACCTTGCGGTGGGGCCAGCGCGTCAGGCCGTGCTTGCGGCAGATCTTCTTCAGCACCGTCGGGCAGATGCCGAGCTCCCTTCCGGCGGCGTTGATAGGCAGGTGGAAGTGTCTCGCGAGCTTCTCAATGCTCGTCTGGCCCTTCGGCTCCTGCGCAAAAGCGCGCGGGTGGGTCACGGCAGCTGCGCTTGCCTGTCAGGTGCTGCCTTCGGGCATGAGCTGGACCCATACGGATCACACTCGCGCGCTCTGCAGGGGCACCTGGCTCTGGCCCTGCTCGCAGTCCAGCGACCCCTCTGCGCAGACGCACGCAAGGTTAAGCCAGCGCGCTTTCAGCAAGCTCAGCTAGACAAAAGCGGCCGCTGGGTCTTGCGCAGCACCTGTGCCCGCGGCCTCGCCTTCGGTCGGCGAGGAGGGCTTTGGGCTGTGCGGGCTCGGCGCAGCCTCGCCCTCTGGCTGCGCGGCCATACGCGAGTCCACAACCTCGTAGCCGTCGTTGGTCTTCTGCTGCACGAACGCGTCCACAAAGGCCCGCACAAACACGGCGCTCCGCTCTGGCAAGCTGCCCGGGCAGTCGCACATCAGAAGCTGCGCGTGTTGCAGCAGGCACCTTGGCTCACAGGGCAACCCGCAGACGGCACACCTCACAACCACAGCGCTTGCAGTGATGGCGCCCTGCGCGGCGCCCCCCTCGCGGAATTCCAGCCGAGCGTCGCAGGCGTGTGCAGCGTTTAGATACAGCTGCAGCACGCAGCTCTCCGCGTCTGTGGCCCAGGCAATCGCGTGCTGCCTCAGGCAGTTTGCCCTGACCTGCTTTGAAGTGTGTGGCAGGCTTTGTGGTTGAAAGTTTGCAGGAGAGGCTGCTGGCACTGCAGCAGTGGCAGTAACTAACCGATCCCGGGGGCTCCGCAGGACTCGTGGCAACAGCATATTCCTGCGTAAGCTACGTCAGGACCCGCGCACCGTCCATGCTCCGTAGGCGGACGTAGGCCAGGCTGGAGGCCGAGCCCCGGGACAGACTCATCCCCGAGGGGGGTACATGGTGAATGGTACGGCAGAGTCACTGTGTCAGCATGGGGCCTGTGGCGGGGGCATACGGGGGCCAGACAGCCTCCTCCTGCCTCCAATCGGCACCCTGCTGGCTGAGACCGGTCAGGGTTTCATGTCCTGGACCATCTGTGCCTTGGAGCTTCTTCACAACGGCCGTAGAACGAGTAGGCTCGTGCAGGCAAGATGTGGTCCTCGGCGCCTTTCTAATAGAATCTTCACCATCACCATGGAGGTGCGGATAGTGACAAGCAGTACCTCCTGTTCGTGCTGGTCACTGTGTCACCCCTGACGTGCTCTACTTCACTGGTATAAGACCTTAGAAAAATCTTGCAGAACTCCCACAAATGGCGCGCCAGCGGGCGCATGAAGGCCCTGCTGTAGGGTTGAAGTCGGCTGGCAGCCGAAGAAGGACATGTCGGGGACGATGATCAGTTCAGTATGCCAGTGCTACTAGACAAATGCTTCTAGACCAGTGCTGTGCTGGCAGAAACTTGCCTGCATGCACCCTGGGCTTGACAGCGCTGTGACCGCGGAGTGCGCGCATCCCTACCTCAAGCCCGTTCACCAGTGTCGCAGCCAACTTGGGCCGTGCGCCCCCAGGTAGCACTGACAGAGGGTGACTGACAAACCGGAAATGCCTGTGTAGGCAACAATTCCATGCGCGCGCTGGAGGTCCGCCACTTTGGCCACAGCCTTAAGCAGGCAACAATACAAATATTGCTGTGCGTCTAAATAGAGTAATAGGCAGATGCTTGCTGTGGTGTTGTTAACAGACTCCAAGGTTTGCAAGGCAAGGCACGAGCTTTCAAAGAGCCAGGTGGCACTTCTGGAGAAAGACCTTTGAGATTACTTTAAGAAAGAAAGGACTCGAAGTCATGTGCAGCAATCCTTGCAGGACAACGCCCTTGCTGAAGCAACACCTCCCGCCACCTTCCCGCCAACTGTGTTTTCAAATTTGTGTGCACCCCTGACCCTGCTGGGGCACACAGCTCGCTAAACCTTGCCGCGCGACTTCGACTGTGCATGTGAGCCGGAAGCTCGCCATGGCCCATATGTCTGTTCTGGTCTCTGTGTGTACGCTATGCTCCTGCCTGGCACTATGCGCATACGCTATGACGGCGCGGTGGAGGCGCCGCCTGCTCGACCTGCTCCGCATGCCGGGCCCGCCCGGCCACTGGGCCACCGGCAACCTTTCTGACATCCTCAGGCCCGACTTCCACAGAGTCATGGCGCGCTGGGCGACTCTATATGGAGAGGTGTACAAGGTGAAGGTCCTGGGCCTGCACGGCGTCGTGGCCGCCTGCCCCAGCACCATCCAGAGGCTGTTTGGCCGCGGCGAGGGCGACATCCCCAAGCACGTCGGCAGCTATTGGCACCTGGACATCCTGTGGAGCGAGGGCCGCACGCACAGCATCTTTACAGACCTGGCCACGGACTCCTGGCGCGCCGTGCGGCGCGCGGTGGCCCCTTGCTTCAGCGCCAGCGCGGTGAGGTGCACGCAGACCTGGGGCTGCACCTGCTGCGCCGGGGGCAACCCCGGCACTGCCAGAAGGCCCTGTGAGGCCCATACCGCTCTGCCTGCTCTGCAGGCACAGCTTCCCGCTGGTGAAGCGCAAGGCGGAGGACCTGGCGGCGTCGCTGCGGCGGCTGGGCCCGGCGGCTGCCGTGGACATGGATGATGCCGGCATGCGCTTCACTCTGGATGTCGTTGCACTGGTGCGGCGGCCGGCCAGCAGCCCGATGCAGCATGTGTGCCTGGACCCGGGACTGTGCGCCACTGGCGCCCCGCCCGCGCAGGCAGGCTTCGGCTACGACTTCCAGGCCGTCCGGCTGGAGGCGAACCGCGTCCTGCTCGTGCTGCCGCGCGCGCTGGAGGAGATCCAGCGGCGCATGACCAACCCGCTGCAGGTCTTTGCATGGACACAGGTACGCTGCCACCTGCCGACGCAGTGCGAGAAGCACCGGCTGCCGCCCGACCGATGGCGGCTGCCCAGACAGGAGGCGAGGGAGGGCATTCGGTGCGCGAGGGAGTTCCGCGGCACGTGCGCCGACCTGCTCGTGCACCTGCGACAGGCTGCTGCCGCAGGCCGCCTTGACAAGCACATCGGCGCAGCCCTGCTCGCTGTCCGTGATGCCACAGGTAGCGTTGGCAGCGCGCAGTGCTGCCGGTGTAATGTACACCTACAGAGTTCCCTCTGCATGCCCTGCACACGCCGGACGTTCTGCCCTGCGCAGGTCAGCCGCTGTCCGATGCGCGCCTAAAGGCCGAGATAGGCACATTCATCATGGGCGGGTTCGAGACGACCGCGCACACGCTGTCATTCACGCTCTTTGCGCTGGCGGCCAACCCGCACGTCCAAGCCCGGCTCGCAGCGGAGCTCGCCGCCGCCGGCCTGCTGCACAGACCCGGGGGCCCCGCGCGGCAGCTGGAGCCCGACGACCTGCGCATGCTGCCCTACCTCTGCAACGTCCTGAAGGAGTCCATGCGCATGTACCCGGTGGTCGCCGGCATACCGCGGTGCGCAGCCAGCCGTGCCACGTCACGCAAGCGCACCTTCCTGCCAGCCGTCCATGCGGCCGCACGAGCGCATTGCAGCACGCGCCGAGGCGCGCGCGCGCGCAGGTTCACCACGCAGACAACGCAGGTCGGCGACTACCTCGTGCCGCCGGGCGTCTTTGTATACGTCCTATTTCATCGCCTGCACAACAACGCCAAGTACTGGCGCCAGCCAGACGTGTTTCGGCCCGAGCGCTGGGAGGCGTCCAGCCAAGCGGAGCCGGCTGAGCACAGTGACAAGTCGCTCGGTGGCGCTGGCGGTGCTCAGCACGCAGAGTCTGCGTCGTCCAGCGAGGAAGCAAAGGTGTACCTGCCCTTCAGCGAAGGCTCGCGGAGCTGCGTCGCGCAGGCATGCACCGCTTCTCTGTGCTGCAACTCGGATTCCGCACCGTCAAGGCATAAGGCTATACAACGCTGCATCGCTCACGCTGCTGCGGCAGAACCTGGCGCTGATGGAGCTGCGCGTCGCGCTGGCTGTGCTCTGCTCCAATTTTAATTTCGAGTTGGCCGCAGCCATGGGGGGCCCAGAGGGTGCGCGAGGCAAGGAGATGATGGCTTTGACGCTGCACATGCGCGGCGGTGTGTGGATGCATTGCATACCACGTGTGTAAGCGCAAACTGGTCCTCCGCACACAAGGCCAGTGCCTTCTCCCTCTCTGCACGCAATGACATGGTGATAGAGGATGTGACATGCAGCCACCTTGCCTTGAGGATAGCTGGCTACGCATGAGCGGGCATGCGCCAGGATCAGGCCAGCCTCCATTCAATCCCAAATTGACATTCAAAACATTATGTGGACGACCCTAGCAGGGTGCTTCAGCTGCTGACAGCTGCTGACAGATGAGCCAGCGGCCACCCCTCCGCGCGCATCCTCATGCGCAAACGTTGCATGCGTGTTTAGCAGAGATGGAGGCAGAGACAGTGGCAGTGCTCGTTGTTGGAGGAGGCGTCTGTGGGGTCCTTGCCAGTCAGAGATGCGCCGCCAAGGGCATCTCCTTCCGACTGGTGGACGCAGGCGAGGACTTTGGCGGCGTCTGGTGCACACTAGCAAATACACATAGCCAGCTGCAGGTTGGCGCTGAGCCTCCCCAATCAAGCAGTCACAGCTTGGCGGCCCCTGTCTCTGCACGCACGCCTGCTCTGAGGCTGCAGGAGCAGGGTTACAGCTATGGTCAGCGTAGCGCAGTGTCAAGGTGTGCAGTACAGAGCCACGGTGCAGAGCGGTGCAGGCCTTCGAGGCACTGTATCGCTGGGACGCGAGCTTCCCGCTGGGTCACGCCCTGGCAAAGTTGTCCTCTGGGGCAGTGCGGGACAAGCTGCGGACGTATGCTCGCCTGCACGGCCTGTACGCACGCGCGACGTTCCGCAGCACAGTGCTCACGGTGCACTTTGACACGCAGACAGACAGGTCAGCGCCTGTGCCAGCCTCAAGTGTGTGCACGTGTGCTCTCGTGCGGTGTCAGACGATGTGTGAGGTGCTGCACTTCATTTGTGCAGGTACTTGGCAACTGTGAGGAACCACGACACAGGAGACCTCACGTCCATCAGCGCAGAGTATTTGATGGCCGCCTGCGGCCTCCTGGGCAAGCAGTACACCCCGGAGGAGAGGCTGATGCCCAGCCTGGCAGCATACCGCGGGTTTTGCACGCTGGCAGGCAGGGCAGACGGGCGCGACTCGCTGGTCGGCAGCAGCGACCAGCGCGGCAAGGTGCGAGACAGCGGATGCGCCTGTTGGCGCTGCCCCACAGCGCGTGGACCGGGAAGCTGCGCGCGAGCCGCGCGCAGGAGGTCGTGGTGGTCGGCAGCGGCGCGTTTGCATGCGAGGCCATGGAAGCCGCAGCCAAGGCCGGCGCTGCCAAGGTCACGCTCGTGTCGCGCGGGCGAGAGAGGTGGGCAGCCGCGCTCCGCTGCGGCAGGGGTTGCCAGGGCTGTGGAGGCAGGCGGGGCAGCAGCGCAGGTGGATCCTGCCCTTCTCGCGCCAGTTCACCATCACGTGGATGACGTACATGCCGCTCGTGCCGTGGCGCTGGAAGATGGCGCTCGTGCGCCTCTACCTGCGGCGGTGTTTCTACGGCCCCGCAGGGCTCATGCATGCCGCGCCCACCGGCGCAGCATCAGCCCAGGACTTCACAGGCATGCCGGCCCGTCGCTGCACTTTGCTGCACCAGTCTTGGGTGTAGCATTCACACCTTCGCGTTTGCGCGACACACCAGGCCAATGCAATGATGCCATATTCCAGCTGAGCCGAGCGGGCGTCGCATCGATCCTGGTGGACAGCGTGGCCGCGTTCGCTCGGGATGGTGTCTTCTTGCGTAGCGGGCGCTTCCTGTTGGCAGACACACTGGTGTTTGCTATGGGCTGCACGAAACTGTCGCCGCCACCTTTCCTGATGGAGCTGGGCGCTGGTGCGCAAGAGGCCGACGTTCCAGCTGTAGCCATCAGGCCAGCAAACGCGGCAGGTCCCAGCGTGTCCCTGCTTTCAAGCGCGCACGCGCGGGCTTCAGGCCACGTAGAGCTACACAACTACGCTTTCCTTGGGCCGAGCGGCCGCATCGGAACAGCCAGCGATGTCACATATGGCTATGTCCCTGTTGGGCCCAAGAAGCAACTGGACATGTTCTTTCATGGCATGGCGTGCCGCCAGCGCGGCCAGGAGGCGGTGCGCCTCGCTGCCATGCACACGCAGTGCCTTTCGGCGGCTCTCTGCTTGTTTCATAGGCCGTGTCGGGCAGGCCAGTGATGCCGTGCAGGCGTTGAAGGCCGCCTTGCACCCCAGTTCACCCACATCCCTTGGCGGCAGTAGCTCAAGCTCGGCGGACACTGATGAGCGCCCCAGCACCTGGTTTCACTCACGGCACTGGTGGTCCAGCCTAAACTCTGCAATGGAGGTGTGCTCGTCATCTGCAGCCCATGCCCAGCTCTGCATCACATGCATGCGCAGGTAGCAGCTGAGCCGCGCAGTTGGCTTGCTCTGCAGGCCCGCAGCGAGGCATACCGGCGAACCATGTGTGTAGGCCTCACCTGGTGGCAGAGCGCGCTGCTGCGCGCTCAATTGATTGCCGACAGCCTCGGTTTCTGGGTTGCCTCATGCCTGCTGAGCTGCGTCGAGCTGTCTCAGCTCCCTGTGCTCTAGTGAACCTCAGCATAGGGAGGAGAGTGGTGACCCGTCAGAAGCAGGCTGCCGTCTGGTAGACAAGTTGCATCGCGCGTAGATAGAGTGCTCCCTCGTTGAGCTTGTGTCTTAGAGGTGCGTCACTTGACAGGAGCGGTGTTCGGCCTTCAAACAGTCTGAGCTGCTACACTCTGCATGTTGGATGCCCGCACCTACACACAACAATATTGACGGTACAAGTGGCAAGCAATCGATCACGCTTCATGTGTACCGAGCATGATGGATCACAGAGCAGGGCCCCTGCGCATGCACGCCTCGAGCCGGCTTGCCCTAACCAACTTCCCGCCCAAAATTTGAATGCGTCTGTTCCTCCATTGGGCCTGCTAGCGTATAGCGTTGAGTGCTTGCGCACACTGCAAACGCTAGCAAGTTGTCGGGCAAGACATACGGGTATCCCTTGCGCAGATGCAGCTGTTTCTTGACCTGACTGGCCTGCAAGCCTTGCTGCTGCCTCTTGGCTTCGTTCTGCTGGTGCGCTGCTGGGTGGCATCATCCCTCTCGCAGCGGCATCCTGCCCAGCTTCACCCGACGCGCGCTTTGAAAAATGGCCACTGTGCTGCGCTGACGCAGGCTCTGCTGTATGGTGTGCGGCCCTATGAACGCTGGCGATTGCGGCACCTGCCAGGCACGACAGGTGTTGACCCGACACCGCTCATGGCAGTCCTCCTCTTTGCCCTAACACCGCTCACTGGCGCAGGTCCGACTCCCGCTTTCCTCACTGGCAATATTGCCGAAATCGCTGCGCTCGGCGGAGCAGCGCTTGCGCACGCCAAGTTCTCCCAGCGCTATGGCCCTGTGTACTCCACATTTGGGGCCCCGCAGCCGTGGGTCGTAACGGACAGCCCTGCCCTAGCACACGACGTGCTGCTGCAGCACACTGTGCGGCCAACGATGCCAAGCCTGCTCTCTGGCAAGGACCGGGAGTTTGATAGGGCCAACATCCTGGCAGCTGTCGGCGACAAACACCGGAGCCTGCGCGGGGCGTGGCTGCCGCTTTTCTATGCAGGCAGGCGAGCCCCGCCTCTCCTGAGCGGCTGCGCTCTGCTCCGGCACAGCAGCACAGCCTTGCCAATCCGGATCAAAAATGCATGCCTCCAGCCTGATCTGAGTCTGCTGCCCGCATGTGCATGCAGCTTGGAGCGGTACGCCGTGCTGATGAACGAGGCAACCACGCTGTTGCTGGCGAAGCTGGACCACGCTTGCCAGGACGAGCGCTCCATGGACGTGCATGCTGCTTTCAAGCAGATGACCATGCAGGTCGTCGGCACCACAGCCTTTGGGTGCGAGGGCTTGTCACTGGCCACCCCGTTGGCTGAGGTGGGCCAAGCCGCAGGAAGGTGAGGCAGGCATGCCTGCAGAGTCGACTTCACCATGGTGTCCCTGGGCGCGGAGGATGCTGAGTTGGCGGAGGTCCAGAACCTCACGGCCGCCGCCACAGAGAGGCCTCACCTGCCCAGGCTCCAAATTAAACCGGAAGCGCTGGTACATGCGGACGAGCGCGATGGTGGCCTCCTCCATCGAGAACTTGCCACCTGGGCAGCCTCGCACTCCTCCGCCAAAGGGCACCCAGCCATGCTCCGGACGCGCTGCTGCCTCAGGCGTGCCGTCTATGAAGCGCTCCGGCAGGTAGGCCTCCGGGTCCTGACATGCATGGGCTAAGCGCTCTTAGGCAGCCGGTCATGCATGCGCGTGCGTCATGTCAGCAGCAGAAGGAGCAGCACACACCACCCAGTACGCTGGGTTGTGGTGCATGCTGTACGCGGACACCGCCAGAATCTGGCCCTTTGCCAAGGAGTAGCCTCCAAGGTTCAGTGCCTGGCTTGCCTCCCGGACCAGTGTGGGTGCGGTTGGAAACACCCGCAGCGCTTCTTTTAGCGCGGCCTCCATGTATGGGAACCTGACCAATGCACCGCTCCCTCAGCACACACACTTACTTCTGTCATGTTATAGACCACCTCCCAAACGCGTCTGCCTGCAGCGACCGTGCCACTGCAGAGAATGCTGAATACACACGCGCAAGGCATGCCATGGGCAACGCCCGCGTACCTGGCAAGGTCTGCATAGCTGGGGATCGCGCTTCCAAACGCCAGCACTTCTGCAATGATGCTGGCCTCCTTGTGTCTGTTGAGCGTCAGCAGGTACAGGGTGAATGCAAGTGCGTTGGCGGTGGACTCATACCCCGCCATCATCATTGCGTACGCCTGGCCTTGGTGTGCAAGCTGCAGCTCAGTGACCCCGGCGGATGCATCTCCAGACCCAAGGGCAGCACATGGACGCATGTGCAGCAGACCTGGTTGGCAATTTCAAAGTCTGTGAAGCCCCTCCCTGTGGTCCTGTCAGTGGCGCGCGTCATCAGAAAAGCGTTGCTGCTACGATGCACCCGTTCCAAACCCTCACAATTTGCTGCACGCAGGTGCCCATGGCCTTGCACGAAACCATCACGCTGTCTCCGGCGCATGGCGTGCGTCTGAAGGTGTTCCAGGCCTAGCGTAGTGTGACCAAGCCTCACGCAGGACTGCGCAGCATTGTTGGCCATTCATGCACCATTTGCAGTTGCATTAAGTCTTTTCAGTAGCTGAATTTTTTGCCACAAAGCACGTCATGCATTCACATTCAAGTCAAGCCACGGAGCAGCCACAGGCAGGGGTGTATTGTGCCGGACAACACGCCAACATAGACGCTGAGCGGATGCACCTCCACTGGAGTGCACCAACGGCACTCGAGACAGCCACACAAGGGCAGACAGGCAGGCACAGACACACAGAACTCACTAAAACGCTCGCTCTCCAACGCACTCACCCTGCTACTACTTACAGCGCAAACGTTCTCCGTGTCGCCTTCAGGCTGGCCTTCTTCCTCCACTCCACATCCCCGGCCCTGTCAAACACGCCAGCCTGCGTGCACAGCAACCGGACTGAAGCCACGCCCAACACCAGGCAGCCTTGGCAAACCATTTGCCGGAGCAACATGCGGCTGGGCAGCATCACGTGGGCAGGGCAGTCACCTGCAGGCTGCGTAGCCGCAGGGTGAAGCGCGGGCCAATCTCCTGGAGCCGGGCGCCAACAGCCTCCTTCGCCGCCGCCTTGCCCTTCTTCTCCTCAAAGATGTAGCGATGGTGCCTGGTGCGTGCGGCCCAGCTGAGACCCCGTCACATGCCCTGACAGGGCTCCTAGCGGGCCACGGGCGACCAGCGGCGCGCGCCTGAAGAAGACGAAGTCGCGCTGGTTGTGGAACGTGGCCACCTGGCGGCCCTTGAACGCGCTGTCCTGGCTGAACAGCGACGCCAGCAGCCGCCCAACGCGCTGGCCGATGACGGTGTCAAAGTTGTTCAGGATGACCTCCGGCTTGTGGTGCGTGGCTCGCGCGTGCCCCTGGCGAGCGGACGGCGCAGTGGGGTGCACGGGGAGCTCTGTCGCCAGGGAGATATGGGGCGGACATGGATGGCATGCGCTCGGCGTGCAGGCCAGGTTGCAGGGCAGAGGCATGCACGCCCTCGGCAGCCGGTCGCACACCTTGATTTCCCGCGCCAGCTTCAGGTTGGCAAGCCTGAACTGCGCGGTCGGTCCGTTGGGCAGGTGCACCAGCAGCAGACCGTTCACCTCCTTGCGGTTCTCGTTCAGGACGATGAGGTTGGTGAAGCCGCGGTTGCTCGCGTACTCTGCAATCTTCTTCACTGCATACCCCTGCAGAGCCGGGACCGCCTTGGTGCCTCCGTGCTGCCTGATGCGCACAGGGGGGACAACAGGGCGATCTGCGCATGGGGAGCCGGGGCGGCAGGCCCTGCCTGCCGCTTGTAGTAGTACGCGACGGGAAGCACGTCCAGCAAGTCTGCCAGCAGCTCAAACATGAGCTTGCTCGGCTTGTAGCACGTCGTCAGCAGCACTTTGGGCTCCTCCTGGCAGGCGAAGTAGCCTGCACGGCCCCGCCAGGCCGCTGTCCGCACTGCCTGCAGGTCAGCAGGCACACAGGCAAACCAGGCGTGCCGCACCAGCGAACTCGTCCTCTGCAACGTCGGCGGCGTTGTCGGCGTCGTCCGGCTGGACGCGCGTCTCGTCCCACGCCCGCGTGCTCTCCAAGGTCTGCAAAGAAACACAGGCCGGTTGGCGCCTGGCAGAAACAGCGAAGCAAGCCAGGCGGGTGGCAGGTGCTGCGCCCACCTTCTGCTGCTTCCTGGGCGGCGGGGCCAACCCTTGGCTCTCCGCCGCGGCCGCCTCTCGTTGCCGCTTGATGCGCACCTTCTTCTTGTCTTTCTGCACAAACGCACACGCCGTTAGCACTGCAAGGCAGCATCCGCTGACGTGTGCCAAAGACAGCCGGTGCGGGTGCGCCCACCTTCTGCTGGTGCTTCAGCTGCGCATACTTTTCACCGCGCACTTGCTTGTTGGCAATGTGGCTGGTCTGCTGGCCGATGGTCGCCATGGCGGGGCAGGCCAGCCTGTCCTGACTTGCTCTGGTCCGAAAAAGACAGAGCAGAACTTTGCGAGTCAGAGGTCAAGCGGCGGTTTTGTGCGGCAGCCAAAACAGGCAGCCCTCGAGTGGTGGTAATAGTGGAAAGTGCTAGGCAAGAGAGCAATCAGAACAGCGCTGCACTGCCTGCACGAGGCTATGAGTATCTCCCGCAGGCGCGTCAACCTGGTCTATGTCGTTGAAACGCATCTCTGCTGAAGGTGAAGCTCCAATAGCCAAAAAGTCGAAGATGTCGCGGCCTGCTGCCCCGTCGGGCGCTGCGCCAGACATAGATGAGGACCTGCACAGCCGGCAGCTGGCCGTGTATGGCCGCGAGTCGATGCGCCGGATGGCCGCTAGCAGCATACTGATCGTCGGCCTGGCCGGCCTGGGCGTGGAGATCGGTGCGGCGCCCAGCCGGGGCGTGCCCTGTCAGGGCACCCAGCACGCCGCGGCGGCCCTGACCGCAGGGCGCGCACTCACGCAGCCAAGAATGTGGTCCTGGCCGGCGTGAAGTCGGTCACGCTGCTGGACGACGCGACGGTGGGCGTGCGCGACCTGTCCGCGCAGTTCTACCTGGCCGAGGCTGACGCGGGCAAGAAGCGCGCGGCCGCCTGCAAGGACCGGCTGCAGGAGCTGAACACGGCGGTGGCAGTGTCCGTGGCTGCTGGGTGGCCGACCGACGAGGAGCTGCTCAAGTTCCAGGCGCGCCTGTCCTGGCCGCAGATCGCATGTGGGCCAGCAGCGATCACGCTCTACAGCTGCGCCGACCGCCGGCCCCAGACGGTGCACACTTTGCGCGCACGGAGGGCCCGGGCGCTACCGTGCGTCGCTGGGTCTTGGGCTCGTGCTTGCTCGCTGGTCTGGCGCGTGCCTGCAGCCGCGTCGACAGTGTGCGGCGCACGCAGGTGGTGGTGCTCACGGGCACGCCGCTGGCGGAGGCCCTGCGCGTCGACGAGCTCTGCCACCGTGCTGGCGTGGCCTTCATCCGCGCGGACGTACGGGGCGTCTTTGCGCGCGTCTTCTGCGACTTTGGCCCCGCCTTCACAGTGTTTGACGTGGACGGTGCGGCGCTGGAAACCGTGGCCCGCACATGCCTGAGTGCCGGCAGCCATTAGTCTCCCGCTCCATCTGGCCCCCGCTCGCAAATATTCAGCACTAGCACAGTGCTATTCAAAGTGCTGGGGCCGTCCTGTGTCCCAAGAGGTTCTCACATATTGTTCCTGATGTTGTCGGCAGGCGAGGAGCCGGTGTCAGGGATCGTGGCAGGCATCACCGGCGGCTCCCCGACCACCGTAACGTGCGTGGAGGATGAGCGCCTCGAGTTCCAGGTCTGGCCCAGCTGGTGGCGGTCGCGTTGCTGGGCCCAGCCGCGTGGGCGCCCAGGCGTCGAGCTGCTTGGTGCATCTGCCGGCCGGCGTGTCTGTGCGCCGGCCGGTGCTTGAAGTGACTGACCCCTGCATGCACACTCCGGCCTAACAAAAACCCTGCGCGCCTTTGCAGGACGGGCAGCTGGTGACCTTTTCGGAGGTCGTTGGCATGACAGAGCTCAATGATGGCAAGCCTCGCAGGATACGCAACTGCAAGGTGCGTTCGCTACACTGCGTGAGTGACCGCCACCGCTTCAGCTTATGTTGATGGCCATGGTCGAGACAGCGCTGCTTACCGGGTTATTCGTGAAATACAAGTGCCTCGTGGTGATTGTGCGCCGGTGCAAGCTCTACGGCTGAGATCTGGTTGCCTAGACACGCCTCGTGTTGGACTTGTCGCAGTGTTGAGCTCATCCGCAGCGCGTGGATGAGCCTGGTCCGCTGCATGCAGGCGCACAGCTTCGAGCTCGAGCAGGACACGAGCGGCTACTCCAGCTATGCGCGCGGCGGCATCGTGACGCAGCACAAGGAGCCGAAGCAGCTGGCCTTCAAGCCGCTGGCGGCCTCCATCGCCGAGCCGGGCGAGTTCCTGGTGTCCGACTTTGCCAAGCTGGAGCAGCCGGCGCAGCTGCACCTGGGCTTCCAGGCGCTCGACGCGCTCGAGGCGCGCGCCGCCCGCCCCCGGGCCTGCGCAGCGCGGCAGCTTGTGGGGGCCTCAGAGACAGAGAGTGATTGACAGTGATGCTGCATGCATCGCTGCCACGCAGGCGCTTGTATGTCTCTCTGCGAGCGCAGCCCAGCATGGCAGGCAGTCGTGACTGGGCTGCGGCTGTGCCTCCCCTCCCTGCACCGCGTGGGCGACGAGGGGCGGCCGCGGCGGCAGGCGGAGGAGGGGCGGCTGCCGATGCCGCACGACGCGGCGGAGGCGGCGGCGCTGGTGGAGCGCGCGCGCCGGCTGCAGAGCGCGCAGGGCGGCCAGGTGCCGCTCAACCAGGAGCTGCTGAAGAAGCTAGCATACACTGCCGCGGGCGAGCTGTCGCCCATGGCGGCCATCATCGGCGGCTGTGTAGGGCAGGAGGCGCGGCCATTTCCCGCCCCGAGCGCCGCCTACGCGGCTGCACAGTGCCGGCCGGTGGTGTTGGCGCGGATGCGCGCAGTGTATCATGTGGTCACTGCTTACCTACTTCAAACCCGTGTCTGAAGGTGCCGCGGCTGCGGACGCATGTGCCCTGCTCAATCCCAGGCGTGGGCGCAGGTGATGAAGGCCGTGTCGGGCAAGTTCCACCCCATCTTCCAGTGGTTCTACTTCGACGCGGTGGAGGCGCTGCCGGAGGGCCTGCCGCTGCCGGCAGCCGAGGTCGCAGCGAAGGCGCGCGTGTCAGCATTCACATGCTATTTCGACCGCTGAGGTTGGCTGCCCAGCTGAGAGCGAGTCAGCAGCGGCTGGGATTGCGCATGCGCGGAGCAGGGCCCGCAGGATGGCGACCTGATCGGCATCCGCACCGCGCAGGGCAGCCGCCACGACGCGCAGGTGGCGGTGTTCGGGCGGGCGGTGCAGGCAAAGCTGGAGATGCAGAGGCTCTTCTTGGTGGGCGCGGGCGCGCTGGGCTGCGAATTCTTGAAGGTGCGGCACAGCCTGGCCGCAGCGCATCCACTGCTGTTGCGCGCCATCGACGCCGTCAATGCAATTGGTCGTTCTCTCTGGCAACTACCTGCTGTGAGCGAATATCGCCCAACGCTGTGATCGAGTCTCAGCATGGGTGGTGCCCGTGTCGAGCGAGGATGCAGTCCTGGCTGAACGGCAACATGCGGCTTTCCTGAGTCGCTGCTGTGTTACCGCCCAGGCGTTTGCCATGATGGGCACAGCTGCCGGGAGCGGCGGCGTCGTCACCGTCACGGACGACGATGTCATCGAGAAGAGCAACCTCAGCCGGCAGTTCCTGTTCCGCGACTGGAACATCGGCAGGTGCTCAGCAGTGCCTCCCAGTGCGCACAGCGCGGCTGGCGAGCATGCGCCGCACCCTGTCCTTCAGCACTCGTTGTTGTGTTGAGCAACGGCGTTTGATGAGATTATCATCGCCTTGTCTGCACTCTCCCATCACAATGCCCTGGTGGGGCTGCGGCCGCCAGACCCCCGCCACTTCACTGAACGTCGAGGGCTGCATCCGACATGCGCATGCGTGCATCAAGCGCGAGTGCAATTGCATAAAGTTAAAGCACAGCTCTTCCCCGCAAACTGCGTTGTCACGCCCACAACAGGGCTGGTTGCTCACGCGTGCAGCGCCAAGTCTTCTGTGGCGGCGGCGACCGCCTGTGCGCTGAACCCCGCTCTCAACGTGTGCGCTCTGCAAAACCGCGTCTCACCAGACACCGAGACTGTGTTTGACGACGCTTTCTGGGTGCGACCCCCTACGCCGGGTAGGGGGTCGCAGGTCTGCGATGCATATCTGCCAAGCACCCTTGAGCAGTGACCGCTGGCAGGAGTAGTGGCTGCGTGCCGCGTGCCAGCCCAATCATGGCGTCTCTGGAGGCTTCGTGTGTGTGGCACCCATGATCGTGGGCGCGCAGGAGGGCTTGGACTGCGTGGTCAACGCCCTGGACAATGTGAACGCGCGGCTGTATGTGGACTCGCGCTGCGTGTACTTTGGCAAGCCGCTGCTGGAGAGCGGCACGCTGGGGCCAAAGTGCAACACGCAGACGGTCATCCCGCGCCTGACAGAGAACTACGGCGCGCCCGCTGCCCGCGGCCCATGCATGCCCTGCACAGCATGGTTTAATTCTGGTGCCCGGCGTCCGGGCTGACTTGGCGAAGCGCGCCAGCTCCTGAGCGGCGTGCGCGGTGCCGCAGGCGCGTCGCGGGATCCCCCGGAGAAGCAGGCGCCGATGTGCACGGTGCACTCCTTCCCGCACAACATCGACCACTGCCTGACGTTCGCGCGGTCGGAGTTTGAGGGTCTCATGGAGAAGGCGCCGGCGGAGGCCAACGCGTTCCTGGCGGACCCCGCCAAGTACATCGCCGGCATCCGGCAGGTGCGCGACCGCTTGCCAGCACACCGTGGGCGGCGCCCTGCCGAGCTCTGGCCGGGAGTGATCGCTGCGTGAGCGGACGTGGAGTGCTCCATGGGTGACAGAGCAAACGCCTCGGCGATGGTGGGTTTGCTGTGGCAGCGCAGACGGGCACCGCTGGCAGCGCCGCATGCGTGCTCTGGCGCCGCCTTGTGCCGCACGGCCTGCTCCGGGCGGGAGGCGCTGCCCGCGCGCTGAGCCGCGCGCGCCCGCCCGGCAGGCGAGCGACGCGGCGGCGCGGGAGCAGCTGGAGAAGGTGGTGGAGGTGCTGGTCACCGAGCGCTGCACGAGCATGGAGGACTGCATCGAGTGGGCGCGCAAGAAGTTCCAGGCGCGGCGCCGGCGGCCGCCGCGCCGGCTTTAAACCTTCAGAAGCCCCGGAGCGGCCTGCGCTTGGTACATGTCCATGCGCTGCATGCGCACGGTCTGGCGCTCTCTGCGGCAGCCCGCCTCCTGGACCTGCACGGTGCTGAGCTGCTTGACCTGTCCGTAAGCCCCTCCAGGCGGCTGCCCCACACCCGTGCCCCTGCGGCTGCGCGCAGATGCACTTCCACGACCGCATCGCGCAGCTGGTGTACACGTTCCCCGAGGACGCGCCCACCAGCACCGGCGCGCTGTTCTGGAGCGCGCCCAAGCGCTTCCCCCGTGCGCTGGACTGGAGCGCTGCAGACCCGAGCCACGTGGCATTCCTGCAGGCCGCCGCCCTGCTGCGGGCGGAGGTGTGCGGCATCACGCCGCCCGCCTGGGCGCGGGACCCGGCCAAGGTGCGGCCCGTCTGCCGATGCCCGTGAGTGCTCTGAGCATGCCCGAGCTAGCGCAGAGTGCTGCCTTGTCTGAAGGCAGTCGCCTGGCCTGTGACTTGCCTGTGTCATCGTAGAGGTTGCGTGAGCAATTTCCCAGGATTCGCACTGGTCGCTGCGTGTTGACCATTTTGTGGTGTGGCGCAGATGGCGCAGGCCGGTGCCGCGGTGCATGTGGAGCCGTTTGTGCCGCGCAGCGGCGTGCACGTCGAGACGGACCCGAAGGCGACCGCCGCCAGCAGCGCGTCCGCCCTGGGCGACGACGAGGGCGTCATCGACGACTACGTCCGGAAGCTGGAGGCGCGCGGGCGCAGCGCTGGTTGATGTAACCTGCGGCAGCATGCAGGCCGCACATGTGCGTGAGGCAGAACAGAGGCGGAAGCTCTCGAGGTGTGCAGGGTTGGATCCAGTTGTTCTGCTAGTTAAGAACACGGCGGCAGCATGCAGGCCACACTTGCATGAGGCTGGCCAGAGGTGGATGTCTGTTGTGTTTCTCTCAAACATGTGCCTGCAGACGTGTGCGGCTGCCGCGCGCAGGCGGCGCTGGAGGGCCTGCCGTCGGGCTTCCACCTGCGGCCCATCACGTTCGAGAAGGACGACGACGCCAACTGGCACATGGACATGATCGCCGGCCTGGCCAACATGCGCGCGCGCAACTACGCCATCCCCGAGGTCGACAAGTTCAAGGCCAAGCTGATCGCGGGCAAGATCATCCCGGCCATCGCCACCACCACCGCGCTGGCCACAGGTGACGCGCCACTCCGGTGTGGGTGCTTCGTTACGCGGCGTCGCGCTCGGGCGCCTCCCGCGCTGGCGTGGCCTGAAGCAAGCGTGGCCTGACGCGGGCGCGTGTGCTGCAGGCCTGGTGTGCCTGGAGCTGTACAAGATCGTGCAGGGCAAGCCGCTGGAGGCGTACCGCAACACGTTTGCCAACCTGGCGCTGCCGCTGTTCGCGATGGCCGAGCCCATCCCGCCCAAGGTCGTGCGCTTCAACTCCATGGAGTGGAGCCTGTGGGACCGCTGGGTGCTGGAGGGCGACCTGACCGTCCAGCAGGTGCTGGACTGGTTCAAGGTGCGCCCGGAAGGCCCGGACGCCGACGGACCGCCCTGCTGCGCCATGCGTTTCGCTGTTGGGGTGCGACAATGCTGTGCAGTCCTTTGTAATCCCGATTGCCGCTGTCGAGGTGCGGGGGCAGCATGCCGTCGTCGCTAGGGAGCTCTTGCAGGTAAGCTGAGAGGCGGTTTGTAAGCGAGTCGACAGAAACGGGCTGAGTGGCTGAGCGCGCGGCGCGGCAGGAGCGCGGGTTGGAGGCCTACAGCATGTCCTGCGGGCAGAGCCTGCTGTACAACAACATCTTCCCCAAGCACCGCGAGCGGCTGGGCAAGAAGATGAGCGAGCTCGCGGTCAGCGTGGCCAAGATGCAGATCCCGCCGTCGCGCAAGCACTTTGACGTCGTGGTCGCCTGCGAGGACGAGGAGGGCGAGGACCTGGACGTGCCCCTGGTATCAATCAAGTTCCGGTGAGGTGACAGCAGCCGTGCGGGGTCTGAGCTGCTCTGTAGGCTCTGGAGAGCCCCTGCCTCGCAGGGCCTGCGCTTGCCCCGAGTCTGCAACTACAGTGGAGCGTAGCCCGAGGGTAGCACGGGCGTCCACATCAATGACTTATCCCTTGAGCGCTGTCGTGTGTACTGCGCTCTGCGCCTGAACGGTAGCGACTTGCATCACTTTGGGCAACGCATGTGCTTTGGGAACTTTGCCTTTGTTTGTGCTCTGCTGAATCAGTAGCTGATCGCGTACGATGCAGCAACGACAATATGTTGGCTCTTCCAGCAATGTCGACTCGCCTGAGCACAGACAGTGCCTACAGACAGTCGGATGCCCCACACGCATGCAAACTACTCACAGGACACACGGACGCGCTACAATGCTATATCGCGCGTGCGTGGATGACAGCGCACCATGACACCACCCTCTACGTGCAGCGTCAACGCCATTCTCTCAGCGGCATGGACATCCTCAGCAGGCCCGCACAGGGAGAATGTAAAGTGCTGACACATCACCGCGAGAGCGACTTTCAGCTCCATGATCGCCAGCCTCTGCGCGCCCGCGCGCGACATGTTTGGCTCGCGCTGCCAACCAAGCGCGCCTCCAGGGAGTAATATGGGTCGAAGGCCTCACCTGTCCCAGGCAGCCGCGAGGTCCTTCGCTGAATGGCAGGAACGTTTTGTCGTTGCGGGCGAGGGGCTCGACGTCCGCGCCGCTCGGCGCTGGGGCCGCGGCGTCGCCCTTGCCGGCCGGCGCTTCCTCGGCCTGCTCAGCCCACCTCTCTGGCAGGAACTCGTGCGGGTCGCGCCAGAGCTTGCCATTGTTGTGGAGGCGGTAGAAGAGGACATACACCATGACGTTGCTGGGAATCTTGTAAGGCCCCAGCTCGGTGACCCTGTTTGTCAGCCTGCGCAGCACAAGCTCCCGATGACGCGCATCATCACAGCTCATGCGCATGATGGTCGTGCCGCCCCTACCCAAGCGGCGCTGCTCTGGCGGCGCCCGCACCTGGGGACGCCCGCGATGACGGGAAACATGCGGAGCGACTCCTTGATGACAAAGCTCAGGTACGCCAGGCTGCGCAGGTCGCCCTGTTGCAGCTGCCGCTGCGCTTGCATGTCGGGCGTCAGCAGGCCCGCTGCGGACAGCTCCGCCTCGATGGCTCGCTGCACCGCGGGCTTCGCGGCCAGGGCAAACAGCGTGTAGGACAGCGCGTGCGCCGTGGTGGCAAACCCGCCCAGAATGAAGACGCCGATCTCGGCCTTGAGCTGCAACGGAGTCAGCGGCGCCCCTGCGGAGCAGGGGCACGCGTTGCTGCCTGCAGGTGTGTCCGGCATGCCCTCTGCGGGTGGGCAGCCTGCAAGGCCCGCCCAGAGCAGCAGAGCATCCCAATGCACCTCGGCGGCGAGCCTCAGACCTGTTGACAGGTGCCGCGCTCTGCGCAGTGCTGCACCCACGCTGTTGTCGCCGTCTGCGGGCGGGCCCTGCGCCAACACCACCTCCAGCAGCTCGCCGCAGACGCGGCTGTACTCCCGGATGCAAGCCTTGGCTTTCCGCGCCCCCTGTGCAAGCGCGTGCTGAGCCAGAGGCTCTACGATTGAGGGGGCCCTGCTCCTGCAACGGGGCGCAGGCTGAAGGCAGGGGCGCACCCTGCCCCAGGACAGCGCTTGCAGCGGGCTGATCATGCGCGTCTGTATCTCCTGCAGCGCGAATGGCAGGACCTCCACCACGCGGTTCGGCTTGCGCAAGTCCACTGCCCCAAAGTCATGATTGAAGCTTGACTGCGCCATGCTCGCCGTTAGGCAGGTGCTGCACGTGCACAGCGGGCACGCGAGTGCTGCCGGGCTGCGAGCGGGAGCCACCAGGACAATGACGTCCAGCGTGAAGCGCATGCCGGCCTCCTGCACATCCACGGGCTGGCTGCAGACGGTCCGCAAGGACGCCACAAGGTCCTCCGCCTTGCCGCGCACGAGCTCAAACTTCTGCCTGGCCTCCCGCCCACACGCCCGCCGTTAAGCACGGCGTCGGCGGCAGGCGGGCGCCCGGCCGCACGCGCCCGCACCGCACTGCCAGCGAGCTGAAGCACGGCGCGACGGCCCTGTGCACCGTCTTCCAAGTGTCCGTGGAGAGCCCCGTGATGACGGTGTGCGTGGAGCCGTTGCCCCAGAGCACGTCCAGGCTCCAGTAGCTCTGCGCGTGCTTGGGCACCTCGCTGCCGGCGGGGCCGCGCAGGCCCAGGACGGCGCCGACCGCCTCAGGGCTGGCCACCACGACGCCGTCCAGGCCCAGGATGCTGATGCGGAAGACCTCGCCGTACGCGGCCGCCCAGCGCGCGAGCACTTTGTGGAAGTTGGGCCTGAGCATGTCCGCGAGGTTGCCCACCAGCGGGCGCCCGCGCGGCCCGGGCATGCGCGGCAGGTCCAGCCGCGACTTGGACCGCCAGGCGTGGAGGGCGAGGTGGGCGGGCAGGATGACCGCAAGCGCGCACGCGCATAACAAGGGCACCAAGAGGCCGGCCAGGGGCTGTGTTACCGCCCACATCCCGCAGTTGAGCGCGGGCTGCGTTCCAGGCCGGGCCTGTGGAGCACAGCCTCGCTGTCGCCGTTCGAACCGAATCGTGCACCCTCTAGGTAGGGTCGAAGCTCTGCCCAACCTCTCGCTCTGACACTTCACAAGAAAAGTCCTGCGTCCTACCTGTTCTGGGCGAAGCGTGGCTGTTGCAGAGTCTGCACCCACTATTGTCCGCACGCTTTGGCATGAGCCTCGATAGAGGAGCACTCAGGCAAGGGCCAGCCTGCGGTCTGAGCGCTGGCGCGGCCTGGCAACCGCAGGGCCGCCTCGCCCTGTGCACATGCAGGAGGAGGCTTGCATGGCGGGCCGTCTCTTGTCGCGGCCGTCACGCCCAGCTCGTGCGCGTCCCCGCCGTCTGGCTGAGCGCCGCTGCGTGCGCCCTGCGCTGCGCCCAGTCGCGAAAGGAAGCAGCAGCAAACCTCGTCTCTGCAAGCGCGCAGGCAGTGACCTGCAGGCAGCCGCCCTTGCAGGCTCCCAGCAGCGCAGGGCAGCGCGGGGGAGGGGCGGAGCAGGGTGCGCGTCCGCGCCCGCCGGCGCGAGGCGGTGGCACGGGGCCGCAGAGTGGTGGCGCGGGGCCGCAGAGGAGTGGCGGGGCCAGCAGAGGGGGCGGGGCTGGGCCATACATGGGCGGCGCGCCGCGTCCGCCGCCGGGGCCGGCGACCTTCCAGGTGCGGCCGTGCTGTGGCCATGCGCTGCTGGCCTGCTTCACCGTCATGGGTGCAGAACAGCTCTCCTGGGTGTGCAGGGGTCGCGGGGCGGGCCGTCCGGGGGGCGCGGCGGTTCGTTTGGGCGTGGCGGGCGCGGGGGCGGGGGCCGGCGGTATTCTGACGGGCCCAGGGACGGCATCATCGCCAACGACATGATACCGTGCGCCGCCTCTTGCACAGCCTGCACTGCCTGCTCACCACACTTTGCCGCGCCACGGCCACGGCTCTGGCTGCGGGCGCTCGTGCGCGTGTGGCGCCTGGCGCGGCTGTGTGACGGTGCGGCGCGTGATGCGCGTGCTGCAGGTGTGACGAGGTGCGGCTGCTGGGCGTGGAGAAGGAGATGCTGGGCGTGATGAGCCTGATGCAGGCGATGGACCTCGCCGACGAGGCGGGCACGGACGTGGTGCTGGTGAACCCGCAAGGCGTGCCGCCGGTCGTGCGCCTGATCCAGGTCTCCAAGTACAAGTTCGAGCTCGCGAAGGCCGCGAAGGAGGCGAGCAAGAAGCAGCGCGAGGCGCGGTGTGGGTCCCTGCTTCTTCCTTCGCCTGACCGGCTCCCGTCGAGCATGCGGCGCGGCACTGAGCGCTCGGTGGCTTGCGCAAGCAGGCAGGACATGAAGGAGCTGAAGCTGCGCCCCAGCACGGATGTGCATGACTACCAAGTCCGCCTGCGAGCGGCCCAGAAGTTCCTGGCCAAGGCGAGCCGACCAGCCCAGTGCTTTGCCGTGCCCCACCTTCATTTTGCACGGTTCTCACGAGCCTCGTCTGGGGCGTGCATGCAGGGCGACAAGGTGAAGCTGTCCCTTCAGTTCCGCGGCCGGGAGATTGAAATGCAGGACATCGGACGCGACCTGTTCCAGGTGCGCTGCTGGAGTCCCCCAACCTGCCAGCATTCTGCTCCCTTCACATGCACTCTGCCTTTTTTCTTCTCTGCCCTGCTCCATGCATTGGCTGTGTCTGAAAAGCGTACAAAGCTGCAACCGCTGCGCAGAAGTTCATTGACGACGTGGGCACCGAGGCAGCAGTGGCCTCCAAGCCGGAGATGCAGGGGCGCATCATGACCATGATTTTGACACCAAACCGCGTGTGATACATTGCTGGCTTGAGCAGCTGCACTGCTGGCCTCCCTCAGGCAGCGTGTCTGTCTGAAGCAAGGTACCTCGACTCGTGTATGCTTGTCTCTGTAACAGCCAGTGTGTCCAAGCCTGACTTGGCTGCCGCTCAGCTCCATGACAACACATGTAACCCGGCCGCACAGTTGGGCATTTGCGGCACGCTGGGCCACTCGACGATGAAAACAAACGTTCCATCCTTATGCCATCAGCAAAGCCTTGGCCCTGAGGCATTTACACAGGCCCCACCGGCAGGCTGCAGACTCGGTTGCCACGCCGAGCTCTTCAGGCAATCAGGCAGCCACTGGAACACTGGCGTGCCTCTCCACCAGCTCCTTCAGCCGGTCCTTGGCCGCGCCCACCAGCTCGTCCACCTTCTCTCCGTTCTTCCAGACCTGGAGGTCAGGCTTGCATCAAGTACGGACCGCCCCGCGACTACCGACCAGGCAGAGGCTTCCCAGCGCGGCGCAAGCTTGGCTGACGCAGCGCAGGGCAGGGCAGGGTGCGCAATTGGAACGTGGGCATCGCGCTGATGCCAGCTTCGGCAGACACAGCCTGCGACAGAGCCCCCGAGGTGCACTGGTTGGTTGCCACTCCACGTATCCGCGGGTTTGTTTGCAGAGGCTGCTGCGGCAGCACCCGCGCAGGCTCCTGCAGTCTGTCGAGGGACACGCCGCGCAGCGCGCAGGAGAGCACGCACCTCAACAGCGTCCACGTCCACCTTGAGGAACACCAGGCCCGGGTAGGCAGTGGACAGCTCCTCAAAGTAAGGTCCGATAACCCGGCACGGTCCGCACCACGTCGCCGAGAAATCCACTACGATCTGCGCGGGGACGCGCAGCGCGTCGGCTAAAGAGTCCAACCCAAGGTTTGAAGCCCAGCGCTTTCCACACAAGGCCTCACCGGCTTCCCGCTGTTCTTCGAGTCGCTCTGCTTGGCAGCCCAGTCCTCCTTGCTGGCAACCTCGATGACTTTGCCGCCAGCCATGCCTGTACTCTGCTGCGCTCCTTCGAAGTGCGGGTCTTGGACACCTGTTGTGTGGGAGCAGGTAAGAAAAGGGAGGAAAGGCTCTGAGTGCAGCTGCCTGCTTTTATTGCATGTCTTATGTGAGCATCTCCTCAAGCCCTGGCTCCTCGATCGACTTTGCCCTCTATCGATACAAAAGGTCCCCGCAATGCAAGGACTTGTTTCTGATCGAGCGCATCGCTGCTGAGTGAGCTGATGGCTGCCGCAACGCACAATGGTGTTGCTGGGCCGGAGCTCTGCGCGCCCAGCCCGCGAGATCTCCACAAGTGCTCGATTGCAAACAAGCTGTGCCTCACTGTGGTCGTGTTGGGCGCCAGCGGTGATCTGGCCAAGAAGAAGACGTTTCCGGCGCTCTTCACGCTGTTCAAGCGCGGGTGTGCCCCGCACGCTCAACAGCAGTGGAGCTGTCACAGGTTCAAGGCGGACTGGGCTTGGGGCAGTGACGTGCTGTGTTTCAGTCGCTGTCGGGCACGGCAGTGGGTTGCAAACCGGCGCTCTCATTAACTAGCAAGGGGTGTGTCATGCCCGCCGCCGAGCGCGCCAAGGGAGCGCACGGTGCTTGGCGGCGCGCAGGTTCCTGCCGAAGAACCTGGCGGTCATCGGCTATGCTCGGTCCAAGCTGAACGTGAAGGACCTGAGGGCGACCATTGCAGAGCACCTGAAGGGCACCGGCGACGAGGTCAAGCGCTTCCTGGACCTGCTGTCGTACCTGCCGGGCGCGTATGACACCGCCGAGGGGTTCCAGGTGTGCGCTGCTCTGCAGCCGCTGTGAGCGCTCTGCGCTAGGGCTCAGGCACGTGCCGCAGGCGGGCGCCGGGGCGAGCTGACGGGCGCGCGTGCCGCGGACGGCAGAGCCTGCAGGCGGTGCTGGTGGAGCGAGAGCAGAAGTTCGGTACCTGCCCCGCCGGGCGGCTGTTCTACCTGGCGCTGCCGCCCTCAGTGTATCCGCAGGTGGGCGGACCGTGGCTGCTTCTGCTGGCGCTTGTTTGCTGTGCGGGGAGGCTGTGGGCTCGCAGCCGTCCCGGCCACACCGCGCTGCCATGCTCTGCAAGTGCTGCAGGCCGGCTGAGCGTCCGCGCGCGGCGCCGGCCCTGCCTCGGACCCGCTGTGCTGTGAAAGCGTGTGTGGCCGGCGGGGCCAGGTGTGCAAGGGCCTGAAGGAGAACTGCGTTGACATGGCTGCCCAGAACAACGCGTGGCTGCGCCTGATCGTGGAGAAGCCCTTCGGCATGGACCTGGCGTCCAGCGAGGAGCTCGCCGAGCGCCTGGGCGCGCTGTTCCCGGAGGAGCAGCTGTACAGGATAGACCACTACCTGGGCAAGGAGCTGATGCAGAACATGCTGGTGCTGCGGTGCGTGCGGCGCAGCGGTGCACGCTCGCTCAGCGGCGGCCCCCTGCAGCGGCTGCCCGTGTCACGCGTGCCAGGCCGCCGCCGGCCCGGCCCAGCCGGCGCGCCGCGCGCAGGTTTGCCAACCAGTTCATCCAGCCGACCTGGAACAGGAACTTCATCAGCAACATCCAGATCTGCTTCAAGGAGCCGTTCGGCACCGACGGGCGCGGCGGCTACTTTGACCAGTTCGGCATCATCCGCGACGTGATGCAGAACCACCTGCTGCAGGCGCGCGCGGCGACCCTGCTGCTGTGCTGGCGCGCCTCACCCGCTCGCCAGGCTCGCGCCGTGCTGAGGCTCGCGGCGCGCCAGGTCCTGGCGCTCCTGGCCATGGAGCAGCCGGTGTCGCTGGCCGCGGACGACATCCGCGACGAAAAGGTGAAGGTGCTGCGCAGCCTGGCGGCGGTGAGCGCGGACGAGACGGTGCTGGGGCAGTACACGGCGGCGGGCAGCCAGGCGGGGTACCTGGACGATCCCACCGTGCCCAAGGGCTCGCGCACGCCCACCTTCGCGTCCTGCATCCTGCGCATCCACAACGAGAGGTGTGCCGACCGCCGGGGAGGTCGTGCCGTGCGTGCAGGTCGCGCGGTCGGGCGCGACTGAGCGCTGCCCCCGTGCCAGGTGGGCGGGCGTGCCGTTTGTCATGAAGGCGGGCAAAGCGCTGAACGAGCGCAAGGTCGAGATCCGCGTGCAGTTCAAGCCGCCCGCGGCAGACCTCCACGGCAACAGCCTCAACAAGATGCGGAACGAGCTCGTGGTGCGCTCGGCCTCAGGCGCAAATGCCTCTGACAGCACTGACGCCGGCCAGCGGCCTGCAGTGCCATGCCGTGCATCGCGGTTGCTGCTCAGCGGTGGTCAGGTGGAGTGCGCCGGGAGCATGAGCTCTCCGTTCTCTGGGCGCCTGTGGCCGCCGCCCATGTGCTGCGGGGTCGGGCCAGCGCCTGTGTGCTGCGCGGCGCGCCAGATGCGCATCCAGCCCGACGAGGCCATCTACATGAAGATGGTGCTGAAGAAGCCGGGCCTGGAGATGGACGCGATCGTCAGCGAGATGGACCTCAGCTACAAGCAGCGCTACTCGGAGAGCTACATCCCGGACGCGTACGAGCGCCTGCTGCTGGACGCGCTGCGCGGCGACCAGCAGCACTTTGTGCGCCGGTGCGGGCCCGGCGCGGCCCGGGACGGGCGCATGGCAGGCAGGCATCGGTGCGCGCTGCGCGACGTGCGTTGGCCAGGCACGCAACCCGCCGGCGCCCGCCTGCGCCAGCCTGGCCATCGCCTGTTTGCCAGACCGGCGCTCCTGTCTTGGCGCCAGATGTGAGCCAGGAGCCTGGAGCATGTGGCGCCCTCTGCACGTCCGTTGACCAGCCCTGCCCGTCTGGCGTGCTCGCCAGGGACGAGCTGCGCGCAGCATGGGCGGTCTTCACGCCGTTGCTGCATGCGATTGATGCGGGCGAACTGGCGCCGATGCCGTACAAGGCGGGCACGCGCGGGCCCCCGGCCGCCGATGAGCTGGCGGCACAGGCGGGCTTCGTGAAAACTGCCGCATATGAGTGGAAGGGGGCGAGCACATCGCCCAGGCTCTAGCATGCTTGGCTTGTCTCACATGCTGCACTTTGCAGACGAGATGCTAGGCTTGAGCAGTGAGCGTGACTTTCTGTGTTTGCAGATTTTGCCTGCCAAAGCGCGGCTGTAGCTCTGGCTTAGACGGTGAGTTGCTGTGTATCACCTCGCTCTGGTTTTGTAAGAATGCATGTCTTGTTACAATACACTACTGCAGGCTGCTTATCTAAACTGGCACGGGGTGCGCTTGCTGCAGTAATTCTAGGCCGAGGAAAGGGACGTTGCATCCGTTATGCAAGTCTGGTTGCTGCACACGATGCCTGGAAGCATGTGTGCCAAGTCACTGTCATGCATACGAGTATTGAGTGTTCAAGCCAGCACCCAAGAGTGAACGCCCTGGAATGATGTGGCTGCCGCCTGTACATGCCCGGCCTGTCGTAAACTTCATATAGTTACAAGACCGTCTGGGATCAAACATGGAATCGAGAGTTTTGTGCAGCCAATCACTCTACACAGAGCCCGTGGTGTTAGTATATCAAATACACGGCAGCAAATGCTCTCAGACGACTGCCCTACAAGCTTCTCATGACACGACAGAACGCATGACATGACAGAACGCAAGACCACTCTAAACAATGTATATGGCTGGTCCACGCATGCGTGCGCAGGGAGGCGCCCCTGGCACAGACATCAGTCCTCCATTGCCCTCGCTCCCACCGCCCCGTAATTATCCTGCAGGCTCTCCGCAAAGGAAGTGGGATCTCGTCGCGCGTGAGCGAAGAGTCTCCTGTGCCACCGGCCCCCACAGTGCTGGCACTCTGTGTAGCGCCGGCCCAGGCACACCGGGCAGGGCTCATTGTGGCGGAACTTTCCCTCCCAACCCACGCTGCCCATGCCCCTGCACAGACCGCACCTGCGACAGCACGCCAGTGTCAGGGCATGGGTGACCAAGCGCGTGCCGAATGCATCAAGGAGGGCAATAGGCTGGGATATGCGCGCACCTAGAAATGCCAAAGCCGCGGCACGCGCTGCAGTCCCGGACGTTGGACACGATTCTCCGCCAAATGGCAGCCAGCAGCGCGCCCACGACTGTGAAGAGCACGATCAACTGCACAGAGACACACCGGCCCGCTCAGCCCGTGCACCGCCTGCCTAAGCTGGCCTGGCGGGCGTGAGCGGCGCGCACCACACTGAGCGGGCCGTTGGGCTTTGCAACGCGGCCCAGGTTGCGCGCAAGGGCGTGCCGCGCCGGCGGGAGGCCGATGAATATGCGAGACAGCGATGCCAGCGGCCAGGCAGCCTGGTGGGCGCCAGCGCCGCCTGGTGCAGCGCACGTTCGTCAGCCGGAGCAGTGCAGGGCCGGGAATGCAGTCCCTGGGGCCGTGCTTCTGTGTGCAGCGGCCAGGTTGAAGGGCGCCCTGCCGCGCTCGTGCAGGCAGGAGCGCACCTGCCGAGGGAGGCGCTGCATGCACGCCGCTCGCGGGCGCACACCCGGTGGCCCAGATACCTGGAAAACCTCGCGCGGGGCGCGCCCAGTGGGACGCGCGACCCTGCACGGGCACAAAGGGCTGCTGCTGCTTCGCTGCGCGGGGCCCTGCGAGCACGTTCGTGCCGCTGCGTGCCTGCGCAGGGCCCGCGGGACACGCGTGTGGGCACGTTGTGGGGTGGCAGGCCAGCAGCCTTTGGTGCATCCTCGTGTGCGAGCTGCGGTGCCCTCTACTTTTTTGCACAAAGGCCTGTGCGCTTTCCTGCGAAGCAGATAAATGCCAAGTTTGGCAGAGCAGGGTGCAAGTTCAAATTTATTCTGAGCGTTTTCTGTGTGCTCGAGCATCGAGGGCACGTTCCCTGGCGACAGCCATTGTAAATAAAAATGGCGACCACTATCACCGTTCTGGCGCTCCTGCTGCTCAACGGCGCTTTGCGCGCCAGCGCGGGCGAGGGAGGGTCGCTGCTTGACGTGTACTCGAGCAGACAGGCGCCCGTGCGACAGCCTGGCACCGTGACGATCCAATCCGTGGGCGTGTCGCCGGTCGCCTGCATGGACGCCGGCGCCTGCCTGGCCCAGTGCTCGACCGATCCCCTGCTGAACCAGGATCCAGCCGCCGTGCAGGCCCAGGTGCGGCGCAGATCTTTGCAACGAAGCCAGGCTGACGGCGCCCGGGCACTGACACCCGGCGGCGGGCGTGCGGCGCGGCAGCTGGTCCAGTGCACCAACAACATGCGGCTGGCGCCTGGCCTCTTCCAGCAGGACATCAGTGCGGTGTGCAGCTACGACGATGTGCAGGCCGCAGCGGCGGGCCTGGGTGCGCTGCAGGGCAGCGCCGCCCTGAGCGGCGTGGCCCAGGCGCACTCGGACGAGGAGGCCGCGCAGAACTACTTCTCACACTTCTCCAGCAACGGCTCTTCGCCCTATGACCGCGTGCGCTCGGTCCTGCCAGACGGGGACTTTGTCAGCGAGCTCTCAGCAGCAGGCTGGCCGACCGTGCGCTCTGTCTTGGTGCAGCTGCTGTGGTGCGCGCCCCGCACTGCGGCCGCTGTTGCAGCGCGACCTGGCCCAACCCGCGGAGCTGATTGTTTGCTGCCGGGCGCCGCAGCTCCGCCAAGCACAGGAGCGTCATCTTGAGCTGCGCATACGACCGCGTTGGCTGGGGCGCCCACTTCGGCGCACCTGCCTCGGCGCAGCAGCAGTGGCAGACCTACTTCACAGCGGACTTTGTTTGCTCGACGGCCGCCGGATGCACGTGCACCCCAGACCTGGTGCCCCCCAGCGCCCCGCTGACGTGAGGCTTGCCGGGTAATGGCTCTCCGCATGCGCTGCACTGCTCGTCTTTGCCAGGGGCAGCAGCTTCGCGTGCGCGCAGGCGGCGTCAACAGGTGGTGCACCGCTGCCAGCCGCAGCAGGAGATCTCAGCCTTGCGGCGGCAGCACCAGCACCGGCAACCATGCTGCTGCCGCCTGCAGGTCCTGCTGCTGCGCCGACCGCCGCGCCTGCATGGGCCCCGAGCACGGGGATGCCGGGGCCGCCCGCAACGACAGCGCCAGCACCGGCAACCGTGCTGCCGCCGCCCGCGGGTCCTGCTGCTGCGCCGGCCGCTGCGCCTGCGTGGGCCCCGAGCACGGGGATGCCGGGGCCGCCCGCACCCCAGACAAACCCGGGCCCCGGCCCGGCCGCCTCCCCTGCAGCCAGCCAAGCTCCGCCCGGTGCTGTGCAGCCAGTCCTGACATTTGCAGCCGCAGTGACTGCCTCGGCCGGCACCAGCAGCGCAGCTGTCGCCAGCGGCCTGACTGCCGCGCTTGCCGCCGCCGCCGCGCCCATGCCCATCAGCGTCAACGTACAGGGCCTGGCGGGAGCCGCGGGCCAGCGCCGGCTGCTGCAGACGGCATGGTCAGCGCAGGCCACGGTCACCTTCACCTTGGGCAACCTGACGGCGGCCGTTAGTGCGGGCGAGCTGACAGCCATTGTTGCGCACGATGTGGCGGTGTACCTGCAGCCGCTTGCTGTTGCCACAAGCGAGGCCATGGCCAGCAACGACGAGGACCATGTGTTCAGCGTCACGCTGCCGCCCGACGACCAGATGAGCGACCGGGAGGCAGGACATGGGTCCCTGCTGGCGTCCAGGCTGTCAGACGCGCTGCAGCACGCGCCGAGCTCGGCGCTCGCCACGCTGGCCTCTGTGTGCGGCTTCACCGTCGCGGGCGTGGACACGCGGGTGGCGATTGTGCAGGCTCAGGCCGAGGCTGCCAGCCCAGCGAGCATTCCGCCGCTGCCGTCCTTGCCGGGCCTGCTGCCCGCTCCCGCCACGCCGCCACCCGCGCTGGCGGCCGCTCCGTCTCTGGCGCCTCCAACTGCTGCACCGCCGTCACCGGCTCCGGGGCCGCCGCCGACCAGCACGTCTGTGTACGCTGTGCGCGTGCTCTTCCCTGCATCCCAGTATGGAGCGGCGGCGGCCCTTCAGGCTGCTCTGTCTGGCTCGCCGTCCATATTCCCTGCCGCGCTCGGCGTCGCCGTCTCCGACATCGTCCTGACGACGGCTGCAGCGAGCGCTGCTGCGCCGTCCCCCGGCGCCGCCGTTGAGAGCGCTGCAGGACAGGCGCGTTGCCCCGGTGACGCAATCGCTGCGTACGCCTGGGTGCAGCAGGCCGTGATGCATGCGCGTGGACCAGGGCGGGGGCAACGGCATCAGCGGCGCCCTCTACACCACGTCAATGGAGCTCTCCAACCAGCCGCCGCTGTTGCCACAGACCCGCAGCGGCGACGCCCTCTTGGTCGCCGCGCTGCAGGGCACGCCTGTGCCCATGTTGGCAGCAACGGACGTGGCAGTCACGCTCGGCGATGCGCCAGGCAGCAGCAGCGCGGCGGCCGAGGTATATGCCTTTGGGCCCAGCCAGCCGGGCATTTACCTCATCGCGGTGCGCTGGCCCCTGGCCGCTACCACACCCTGCACGATGGCTCAGGCCGCTGCTCCAAGCGTTGCTGAGTTGCGCCGGCGGGCGCAGGTGACCTCCCCCGCGAACTACACAGGCCAGGTCGTCGTCAGCTTGTCCAACCTCGTTGCTGTTGCGCCCCTGACATACCTTGTCGCAGGACCATCTATCTTGTCGTCTGCTCGTGCCACCGCCTGGCACCTGTCCCAGCTTGTTGACTAGGTGTGCTGTGTGTCTTGTTTCTTAATGAAGTTGTTCTGAGTTTATCTGCGCACGCTGCTGCATATTGGTGCAGGGCTTTGTTCATGGGGACAAGCGGTGTTGCATGTCTACGGGGAATTTCAGAGTTAACAGTGCTAGAGGTAGGCAGACAGGTTGGCCAGTTGGCCTTGCATGGTGACTGAGCTGAAGGGCGCGCCTGCCGTGGCAATGTCGCTGCAGGAGCGCAGTGGGCAGACATGTGGGTCTGACTGTGCTGTAGCTTGCAGCACATTCAGAGCGCACCTGTGTCTGTCCATTCCCGTGCTAACAGTGCCCGTGCATGTCAGAGTGGAGTCCAAGGACTCCCGCCATCTGTCCGGTTTGTGTTTGAAAATCGGAGCTCTCCACTTTTACCTCGTTTAATCGTGGCATGGACCGTCACATCATCACAGACTAGGACGCTCACATGATGCGGTGCATCGTCCCGCCCTCCCCGCACGCTGGCGTCAGGTTGGCGTCACCGCACACATGCGCGGCGCCCTGCATAAAGCTGCCCCGCAGCTGCTGCTTCAGGGCCGGCCCGCTGCAGGCACGGCAGCGCAGGCCAGCCAGCGCCCCCCGGGCCGCTGCTGAGGAGCCAAGCGCTTGGCTGCCGCTGTCGGGCGCACTGTGGTTCCTAGGCGAGGCGGCAGCGCGGGCAGACCAGGGCGCTGACTTCTCCAAGGGCGGCTTCGCCAAAGAGAGCTACTATGTCACGCTGGGCCTGTTCCTGCTCTCCCTGCCAGGTGCGCCTGGGCCAGCTGCGTGCACGTGTCTGCAAGCCCACCCCGTGGCGCCTGCAAGGCCAGCAGCGTGTCCACAGGCCAAGTGAAGACCATGACCTGCCGTGCGCAGGCCTGTGGTCGCAAATCAAGCGCGCGCCAAAGGCGAAGCAGGTGCGCAAGGTGTACGAGGTGGACGGCCCCGCGAGGCAGGGCGCCCTGGCCCTGGACGACCGCGCGCGCCAGCTGTTCGTCTACTTCAAAAAGTACAATTATGAGGTCAAAGAGACGGGCGAGATCATAAAGTTCGTGGGCAACTACAAGGCCAGCCGCGGCCAGGCGGCTGCCCTGGTCTTCTACGTCTTCTGTGGTGAGCGCCCGCTTTCGGCGCCTGAGCAGCCAGCAGCCTAGCTGCTGCAAGCCGTGCAGCAAGCGCTGCGGTGCAGGCCTGGCGAGCACCGCGCTGGTGTTGAGCATCGCGGTGCCCTTTGGCGGAAGCAAGTGGTACCTGCTCACGGCGCTCAGCCCGCTGGCGGGCGTATATTACTGGCAGCGGGGTACGCGCATGGAGGAGATCCAGGTACCAACCAAGCGCTTTCCTTGAGATGCAGTGTGCTCTCAGTTTTTGCGGGGGTCCACGTGTGGGCCCTTTGGCGCGCAGGTGAAAATGGTGACCAGCGACGACGAGGCTGTAACAGACATCACTGTACGCTGCCCTGGCCCTGCTCGGTGGCCTGACATGCATCTGCTGCGCACACTGGTGATACAACTTGCTAACTTGAACGTGCGTGCACAGGTGATGGGCCCGGACGAGGAGGTGGAGCGGCTGCGGAGGGAGCTGGCGCTGTTAGAAAAGGGCAAGGTGCCTGTCAAGGGGCTGTTGGAGACCTGATCAAAGCGCCAGCATGGGCCGGTGCTCTGCTGTTATGTTACATTGCAAAGAACGCTTGGCAAGTGCACCATGGCACATGCACCATGGCCGCTGCGAAGATATGCAACAGCACGTCACGCACGACAATTGAGTGGGCTGCGTCCGACCAGCGTGCTCAAACAGTGATGAGAGCGGGCCTGGGCGCCAGACTCTGCACGCACAAACGCACACTTCAGCGCTTGCTTTGGACAGCTAGCAGGCAGGGCGGCATAAGAGGGAACGCGCCTGCAGTCATGCAGACCGAGGCCACGTTGCAGCAGACGGCGCGGCAGCACTCACGCAACGTACTCATGGCAGACGCGGGTCCACCCTGCTCCAATGGCACACTCAGACTTCATTTGAGCGTATGCGGTGTGAGGCCTGCCGCTGGCTGCACAGGCGGGGAGCGCACCGCTCATGCGTGCGGCAGGTGCAGAGGTAGCCAGGCCCGCAAGGCCTGTTGTCACTGCTGATGATACAGGGTGGATGTCGGCCGGCGCTTTGCAGCCACGAGCGCGACGTGGAAGGCCGTCCACTCCTTGACGGTGTTCTTGGCCTTGACATGGCTGGCCACTTCATCGCCGCTGGTTTTCTGACGCGTCGCATAGATCTCCCGGCACTGCTCCATGACCTGCCCCGCCACGCGCGCGTGCGTCGCGCCGCGCAGCAGAGCGGGCACTGGCGCTGGCGGCGATGGCAGGGCCACACCTCCTTGATGTCCGCCTTTGTGAGGTCCGTCCGCGCGGCCACTATGCGCTCAAGCAAGGTGGGCGTGATGCCGGGCGCGACCTGCGAGCGCAACGGGGGTGAGCCCAGCAAGGCAAGACAGTGCGGGCCTGGCAGCACGCAGAGCGCCTCGCCTGCAGCAGCGACGTGTAGGACAGCACAAACGTGTCCACGCTGTCCGACGCCGCCAGCTCCTTCAGGTCTTCCAGCGCCTGCGTGGTCTTCTGCACCTGCGGGCGCCAGCCCCGCATGCGGGAGCATCAGGCCCGCCGCATGACAACCTCTTGGCGAGTGCTTGCGGCAGGCTCGCAGGCCGGGCACGCACGCGCTCCTTGCTGCAGTAGGCCTCAAAGAACCTGCTGATGTCGTCGTGGTCCCGCTGGATGGCCTCCAGGGAGGCGTCCGTGATGTTCCTGGCATACGTCACCAGTGCGGCCACAAAATGCGCGACGCCCTCCTCCAAGCACAGGTCGACCAGCCTGCCCGGCCGCGGCGTCAGCGCGCCGCGCACTATCGGCCGACCGCTCGAAAATCGGCCGCGCGCCGCGCACCGCTTGAAGAACGTGGGCTCCAGCAGCTGCTTGAAGTCGTCAAAGTAGTCGCCCAGCGTCGCCAGGATGGAGCCCGTGATCGTGCCCTGCTGCCACTCCTCGGTGCAGAACAGCTTCTGGAACAGCTCGGCGAGCGCGCTGTCGCCGAAGATGGTGCCCACCAGGTGCGCCACCGCGGACTTGGCCAGCACCAGGAACCCCCGGCACTGGGCCTCGATGTCCAGCTTGCCCTGCGGCGGCGACGCCGCTCACCCTGCTGCTGCCGCTGGCGCCCGCGGCGTTGTGCACAGGGTGCGGGCCGCGCGGGCAGCAGGCGCGCCTTGAGAGGCTCGGCCAGCACGGCGTCCAGGTGCTCGGCAAACTCGGTGGACTCGTTGTAGCAGCGGAAGTTGTTGTTGATCATGGCGCAGAGCAGGGCGTCGCTCAGGTCGCGCGCGAGGTGGCGCTGCTGCGCCTCCTGGGGAGACGGCCCAGGAGCGTGAGGGGCGCGCACGACGGTGCACCCCCCGCTTCAAGCGCGGCAGGCTCGAGCGCGCCTGGAAGTCGCGCATGATGTGCAGGATGGCCTCGCCAGTGCGCAGCAGCATGTCCGCGGACGACACCTCCTCCACCACCGCGACCTGCTCGTTCACGATCCGGAAAAAGTCCACCGCGCCCGGCGTCCACAGCCGGCCGTCGTCGGCCTGCTTGGGCGCGCTGTTGATGTCCGCCTGGACCGCCGCACGCGCGCTCGGTGAGGAGTGGCACAGATGCATGCTGGGAAGGGGGCTGCAGGTGGCGCCCGAGCCCACCTCCAGGATGTTGACAAACCATGCGTGCAGCGTGGCGCGCATGCGCTCGATGTACTTGTCGATGAGGAGAGTGGTCCCCCGCGAGCCGCCCTGCGGGAAGCGCGCCACCTCCTCCTCCAGGCCCAGGTCGCCGAGCGTCTCCTGGTATGCGCTGATCCAGCCCATGACCTGTGCGCCGGGACGCGTCGCGCCCCGCCCCGCCCGCCCGGCAAAGGGCAGCCCAACGGGGGCGCCTTGAAACCAAGCGGCCTGCCAGACGCGCCTTCAGGATGTCGCTGTTAGCGAGCTGCTGCGCGCAGGCGCCGATGCAGTCCAGCATGAAGGCCAAGTGCTGGTGGTACTCGGTGAAGATGACGCGGAAGATGGCGTACTTCTCTGGAAAGCAGGGCGACACAAAGTCGTAGATGTCGGCGAGCTGTATCACGAACTCGTGCGCCTTGTCCAGGATCTCGTTGGTGCGCTTGTCGGTGTTCTCGCCCGCGGCCGCCAGCTGCGCGCAGTTGCGCAGCAGCGGCGCAAAGGTGTCCTGGATGCACATGCCGATCTGCTGCTCGCAGCGCTTGCGGTAGCGCTTGGGCTTCACCGCGCCTGCGCGGGTGCAGGCAGCAAGCCGCTCGGGCACGCGGAGTGCGAGCTGCGCCCGCCAGCAGAGCAGAGGCGCCCGGGGCGCACACCGTGGCCGGACGCCTCCAGCTGCTTGTCCACCAGCTCCTGCAGCTCGATGATGCGCACGGCGTTGACCAGCACCCCCGGGTTGTCGCGCCCGAGCACAATGAAGTTGCGGATCAGGCTCCACAGCCTCTCCTCGAACTTGCCCATAGTCTCGCGCACCTGCGGCACGGCAGGAGCGCCGTCGGACCCGCTGAAAGCGGGGGAGCGGGGCGGGCAGCGGGGAATGCGGCGCGCCTTGTTGAAATACGTGCTGAGGTTGCGGCTGTCCTCTGTGCGCAGCTTGTGGTTGTTCTGCAGAGCGCGCTGCGCCATGCTGCTCGTGCCCTCCAGGATTGACAGGCTTTCAAACGCCTGTCGAGCAGCACGCAGGCGGAGCTCTGTCAGCCCGCAGGCGTCGAACAGGTCCGCCAGCAGGGGCAGCTCGCATACTCGCGGCGTGCGGGCGCGCCTGCAACAGGTTCGTGTCGTCGCAAAGCAGCTCCTCAGCCTCTGCTGCCTCGTTGGGCAGCGCAGCAATGTTTTCGACGTCCTGGAGGGTCTTGCCCAGGTTGTAGTGCACCGCACTGAGCACCTGGATCTTCTCATGGTGCTCGATCAGCGAGGAGCACTCTGTGCACAGCATGTCGATCACCTGCGCACGCGCGGGCAGAAGCCACTGTCACTCCTTCCTGACACCTCGCGCTTCGCCGGGCTCTGCATTGCATAAATGTCAGAATGTCAGCGACCGTGCCTGGTAGCAGTGCTGCAGCTTCTTCAGTGTCTTCTGGGCGCTGTCGAGCAGCTCCAGCCCCGACCTGGCAGCATCGACTTGGGAAGCCACGCTTGCGCTCAGCTGCGCCTTGTTCGTCTGCGCGCTCACCGCTGGTGAGCCCTGCCGCTGCTGCACCACACTGGGCAGGTGCTGCACCACACTGGGCAGGTGCTGCACCACACTGGGCAGGTGATTGAGCACAGCCAACCTGCAGCTTGAGCGTGTACTCCTCCAGCATGTCCGGCAGGCGCTTCAGGTCCTCCGGGTGCTGCAGCAGCTTCTCCACCTCCTCCACGGCTGCTCTGCGAGCGTCCACCGCTTGCTCAGGAATGCTGGCCATCTGCCTGGTGGTTATCTGAGCGTGTGGGGACCGCTGCTACCACAGACAACCAATTTTGTTGCAACCAAGCAGCCCAGCAGATGCAGTGTTGACCGCAAACGCTTTATGCAACAAGAAGCAACAATCGGTACTTAAAAATGGGAGCCCCACTTCGAGGAAACCCTACAACATTGAGGTTTGATGGAGTATCGGTGGAGTACCGAATCGTTCGTACACTCCCAGGAGGGCTGCCTGCTTGTCATGTGATCTTCGAGATACCGTGCACCTATCACCTGGATCTGCTTGTGTTGTGGCCAGCATCAGGATCCTCAGGTGTTGCAGGGCGTGTGCACAGAGCGCATCACGTGATGCTGAGTTGCGCACCACCAGCAACGGGGCCTCACTGCTCGAACCCCCAAGCGTGCCTTATCAGGCAAGGGCTTTGCAGCGCAGCTGGGCCGGTGGAGGCAGCGGCAAGCTCTGCTGGCTTTGCAGTTCTCCGGACACAGCCTTGGGTTCTAACGCCCTGTCTTGAAGCTGACAACGCGCGCGAGGCGGGTCACCCAGCGCGCTGGGCCGAAAGTGATGCAGCTGAGTCGCAGCGCTCTCCACCCGCCCAAACGAGCTACTACTGTAATGGGTGTCTAATTTACCACGAAGATGATACTGGCAACAGAACCTTCAAACCTGACAGGCAGCTTTGCAGTGGTTTGGAGAGGCGTTCCTGGATTATGTACTGTTTGCACCGACCCCAACAGGCGGTCAGAGCAGGGCCCACTAGGTTGTGTGCTCATGCGCACAGTGGCTTGCAGGGCCTGGCCAGCTGTCGTCCCTGTCCAGTGCTGCAGCGACGGTCCTGCCAAACAGTGGTGTTGCATGGTTTCTAGCGTTGGTTTCCACCCACACACAGGCCCGAGATTGCATGCAGACCATGTACAGGTGGCTAGAAGTAGGCCAAGCAGGGCCCTTTTGACCACCCAGTGCATCAAACAGGGTGCCCCACGCACCTTCACGCCAATTTCGCCTACCTTTTGTGCAATACCATGAGGCAATCAAGTGCCCCGCCACTGCCTGTGAAATTGTCGCCGCCTGCCATGTGCTGCATGCTTACGCATTTGGGGCGTCTGCTGCCTTACTGCGGCGCTTCACTGTCCTGCTTCGCCTGGGAGCCTGCCGCGTTGCTGCCACCAGCCTCGCCGCGTTACAATGCGTACTTCATTGCATCATCTGGGTGGCCGTGCGCGTCTCTTGGGCTAACTGGTGGGTGACTTGGGTTCCACCCACTAATGGGGATAAAAGCGTTGGTTTCCACCCACTAATGGGGATAAACCCGTGCTAGTGGGCATAGCCATGGGACACTTAATACGCTTTTTCCCCACCCAAAACGGTATAATCGCATATAAATGTTGTCAACCCATGAATACGATTATAAAACGCGAGTCGCTCGGTTTCCACCCACGCACAAAGTTTGGGGCCACCTTTTTATGGCTGCGTGTGGGTGGAAACCGTGGCGAAGAGCAAAGATGATCGTATTTTACTAGCACAGGGCTTACTAGCATAGCTATGCGCTCATGCGCACAGTGGGTCGTAAAGCCCGATTGGCCATTCTGTCAGGTCCAGTCGCTATGGTTGTACAGTGCGCCATCTGCTGAGCATGGACGCACTGCGTCACTCATGTCCACGCAGCTGCGTACGCATTGCCGTGCGGCCGTGAGGGTTTGTTTCTGTCGTGGCTGTGGCGCTCCGTCATAATATTCTGTTATGCTGCGTGCAGCAGTGCTCCTCACGTCGACATTCATATCTCTCCTGGCATGGCATGCGGGGCCGCCCCTGGCAGAGGGTGAGCAGAATCCTAGGGCGTTTGTCTGGCAGAATTCTCGCTCGTTGGATGCAATCAGTACAAGTTCATGGGACGGTACCGGTACATAGCCGATGTACCGCATGTCTGCGTAATTGCGGGCTGCTGCAGGCTTGCTGTAGCCGCTACACCATCCTGCTCTGCTGAGGTACATACACCACATGCAGCATTGCCATGACCCTGCACCGGTGGGTGTCATGTAGCATAAACGCTTGCACCACCTGGCGGCCTTGCGCCCCTTGTGGACTGCAGTTATTTGCTGCTCCCAAAAACGGTATTTTCCGGTTCCCAAATAAATACAAATGCCGCCTTTTCCGGCACGAATTTCGGTCCAAAACTTTTGTCTTCACGGCTGCGTTTCTGACCCTCAAACTTGGCATGCAGCTTTGCAATGGTCTGCACAGGCGTATTTTGAGGTTGAAATGTTGTTGCGCAGCGCCATGCAGGGCGCACCAGCACGGCAGTCTTGTCATGCGCACTTTGATGTGCACGTGGGTGTCTTGTCCGGTGCAATCGCCGCAGCAGTGCCTCCGCATTTGCGGCGCCTGGGATGTGTGGCCGTCACGTAGCCTCATGCGCATGTCCGTTCGCCCATGAGCAGGATGGTAGTGGCTGTGTGGCTTTCCAAGACTTTCGTCCTGTTCAGCTGCATGCAGCTTGGCGCCCTGGGCCCGCCCTGGACAAAGGGTGAGTTGATATAGTTTGCGCGCGCGCAAGGCGCTCACCAAAGGGGTCCGGTCGTGTTTGTGGGTGGAAATGGTGGGAGCGCTCACAGCTCTTTTGCGGGCGTTTTAACAATCTATCATGTGACGCACTCGTTCATGTGCAAAGCGTAACAAGAGTGTACAGTGGGTAAGTGGGTGGAGTGGCAACTCTCGGTGGAGTGGCACTCTCCACTCTTTTGGAGGTCCAGCCGCCTGCCATGTCCTGCAGGCTGCGTGGTTGGGTGGCCTCAGCTGTCTTGTGGGCTTCTTCTCCCGCCCGCAACCTGGACCTCGGTCATCAAATCGCATATAAATGTTTTCAACCCATGAATAACCCATGAATATGATTATAAAATGCGAGTCGCCTCGGTTTCCACCCGCACGTGTCGAGTAGCCAGGCGTTAACCCTTGTAAGCACCATCCCTAAAATTCCTCACTAGTGGCGCGGCTTCAACACCCACAACCCACCTTCGGGCAACTCCACCACGTCGCGATGGTCCGCCGCGGACGGCATCTCGTGCGCGTCTTTTAACCATGCGGCTTTTTTTGCACAGGCGTAATTGGTGAAATCCTTGCACCAAACGGAGCCAAGGTCTGCTCGCGTCTGCCGGCAGACCTCACCCCTACGTTAGCCAAGGCCCAAGCTTCCACGGCCACCCCGCGCACACGCAGCGGGCACGCAGAGCCCCTCCCCAGCGCCCACCCTCCGTCCCCGGAGGCCCCGCTGTAGCTCTCAATGTATTATATTGCATTTTGATCGCGGGGTACCCGTGGCGCCAACAACAGGGTTACCGCCACCCCGCCACCGTTTCGGTCGTGGTCCCGCAACCAACCCTCCTCACCAATCCACCACGCACCCATCTGTGGGTCCCGCCAGCAGCGGCGCATCCACTGCGTTCCACCCTCGCCGCTATTTACATGTTGGAAGCCTGGCGGAGCCTGGCAAAGGCGTGCCTGAGGCGCCACGAAACGTGGCTGGTGATCAGTTGTCCCATCGCATGGCTCTGCTCGCTGCGGAGCGCTTGGAGCGGGTGCCGGCCATGCTAATGGGCGCACACCCATGCGTTGGGTTCTACCGAACCTACCCCCACCAGCGGTGCTTGCACCCACTTTTCCACCCACGTGCTGCAGTTTGAGAGCTCAGCTGCCTCTGAAAGTCCCCCTTGCTGCCACACAGGAACAGGCACTGCCTTGCATGCAGCTGGTGCTGCTGCTTGACAGCTCAGCAGGCTGTGGGCGGGGCCCCTGCTACGACACTGACTTGCTGTCAATGTTGCTGGTGCTGTGCCTTATTAGCCATCAGACTGTGCTGCTTTTGCCATGCTGGTGGGTGAAAAGCCGTGCTGTGAAGGCTGCTGCGTTGTGCTGTGAAGGCTGCTGCGTGTGAGCCCAGCAGGCTAGCCTGGTGCTCACACATCCCGGGGCTCACCGGCCTTCCACAGACAGGCACATGCATGATAACAGCACTGCAGCAGCATGTAATAACAGCAGTTAGCTCATGGCATGCTCCTTACCACCTTCACACGGTGTGGCGGTCCTTGGCCAACCCGTAAGTGCAGGTGTTTTCACGCATCCATCCTTCAGCAGGTCTGGCATTTGCTTGCCAGCCTCTTCCTCTGCCTGCAGCGCACCCCGCTTGCTGGTGTGCGGTGTGTGCCCACTCAGCACACCTGCTGCTGCCATGCGCTTCTTGGACGTGCTGTTCAATGCTGAGCTCCTGTATGGAGCTTCCTTGAACCCCCTCTGGCTGCTGTTTCTGGAGAGGACCAGGTAGCCCTGCACCGATGAGCTTGCTGCTGCAGTCGTCACCAGCATGCGGTGCAACCACAGCGTCAGGTACAGCTCAGGGTCGGCCAGTGCTGTCACAGTGCGGTCCAGCACACGGTTGCAAGGCTGGTCCGGTCTGGTCGGATCACCACAACCTCGCCAGGCGCCAACGTATGTACGGGCATCAGCTCGGGCGCTGCTGGCTGCCCATCAGGCAGCCAGCAGCCAGCTTACTGAGGTGCAGCGCCCCCACTTCACCACCGCGCAGCTTGGTCCGCCACAGCAGCTCTATTGGCCCCGTCTCTGCTGAATGTACTATAGCCCCCGACCAGGTGCCGCAACGTCAAGTGGGTATGGATAGGCCAATGTGTCGGATCAGACACACAAGTTTTTACCGTTGCCCACTTTTCAGGTACAGCTCAGGGTCGGCCAGTGCTGTCACAGTGCGGTCCAGCACACGGTTGCAAGGCTGGTCCGGTCTGGTCGGATCACCACAACCTCGCCAGGCGCCAACGTATGTACGGGCATCAGCTCGGGCGCTGCTGGCTGCCCATCAGGCAGCCAGCAGCCAGCTTACTGAGGTGCAGCGCCCCCACTTCACCACCGCGCAGCTTGGTCCGCCACAGCAGCTCTATTGGCCCCGTCTCTGCTGAATGTGCTATAGCCCCCGACCAGGTGCCGCAACGTCAAGTGGGTATGGATAGATTAAGGCCAATGTGTCGGATCAGACACACAAGTTTTTACCGTTGCACACTTTTTAAGGCCATTGCCCACTGTTGGCCAAACATGAGGGTCCAGCTATCCGTCCAGTGTCTGGACCGCTTGCCAGGGCCGCTTGCGGGGCACAGCAGAATGCTCACCGGCTGCCACCATCTTGGCGCGGTAGCTCATTTGAATTCAGCACTTGCTAGCTTCTCATGGGGTTGCCAGCCCCCATGTCTACCTGCTGCAGCAGCAAATAACAGGCTTGTCCGGATCCCACATTCCCACATGGCCCATGCGATCGAATGCCATGGCCAACTGGTGAATGCACTGATTGAGTGAGCCTCGGTCGCACACCAGCTCCCCGGCTGCCGTGTAGGTGCCGTTGTGCTACGTTAGAAGTTTGGCATTCAAGTACACCAGCATGTCAACATTGTCTGTTTATGCCGCATGATTAACAGCCGTTCTATCACGTGGGCCAGCATCGTTGTGCGCCAGTGCTGCGTTACTGGTGCGATGTGGTGGCCCTGCGTTATGTCATGGCATGGCTGCATCGCTCCCTGGTTCAGGGTCTCCATGTCCACAGCGTTCTGGACCACCCCCACCCACATGAAATATTCGTTCCCTGTTCAGGCTGCTCCCTGCGCTCTGAGCCTTTCGCGTGCTTGGGGCACTGTATTGGAGGATGGCTTGCTAAATACTGTTTTGAGCGCAGCCTGCACCGTGTGCTTCCTCCTACTAAGTACAGCTCTGGCTCGCTGGCATGATGTGCCCTTAACCTGCTAATCAGGGCACTGCGCCCTCCGAGCGCTGGAGGCTGCATCTATCACCTCTATGCGCTCTAAACATACTGACATTGCGTATCACTTTGCCATATTGATATGCAACGTCAACCCGCTCGCGCGCGAGTCGCAGATTGCGAGCGGGGGGCTCGCAAGGAAGGTAGCGGAAGAAAGGATATAATTTTGTTATGTGGAGCACTTGTGGGGTTCACAGAAAGCGATAGAAGCCTCCAGCCAGCGCAGGCGTACTGAGAGAAAGAAAAAGTCGGGAAGCCCTGGTGCTCACAGCAACGCCCCCGTGAGAATACAGTGGCTGACATAGCACATCACGCAGCCTGCGTGGGAGTGTTGAAGGCACGACGAAGGCCTGACATCACACTCAACGAGCCCGGCACGTGTCAGCTGTAGGGTTCTCAGGGTTCATATCCAAAAACTGGAGAGGCAACTGGCTTGTAATTCATTCATTCAACTCATGTTACTGACAAACGGCTGATGGATATGCACCTGCTCTGCTCGACAGGATCCTCTTCTTATGCTATGTGCAAACGAGTTGTCATGATGGGATCAAATACTACGTGCTTTACAGCGCGCAGACAGAAGCGGTGCTGATTGTCAAGTCCCTGTGAGGTAGTGTGTGTCCTCCGGATGCTGACCAGGGTGAGGCCAAAAGCGCCGAGGCTGCGGCTCAGCGCAGGGCGGTTGACAGGTAGGCTAAGGTCTTTTCTCACACTGTATGTGGCCCGCCCGCAGGGGGGATGGTGAGCCGGGCCACTGCTACAGCGGAAGAGTGGGCCATGCTGAAGGGCGTGTATGCTGCGCAGAGCACAGCCAGGCAGATGCACCTGAAACAAGAGCTAACTAGCTATGCGTCGCAGTGGTCCTCATCACGGACAATGTGCTTGCGAGCGAGCCTGCGTGCTCGGGAGCGCGCTGATGCGGAGGATGCTCATCCTGAAGAGCCCGCCGAAGCACCTGCGTCTCCTGTCACCTCTCCTGCGCCTGTTTGTTGTGCCTCCGGCGAGCGCCGAGCACCGGCTCAGGTTTGGAGGGGTACGCAGGGCAGGGCTATGCTTGCGTGCAGTGAGCCTGTCGCATTTGAGGAGGCTATTGCCTCTGACCATGCTGCGCAGTGGCGTGCAGCTATGGAAGAAGTCTCGTCCGTAATTGCTACATAAGCAAGGATCTTGGAGGTCCTGCCTGCCACCCACGCATGCTAGCGCCGTACCCGTGAAGTGGGTGTCCAAACTCAAGACCGACGCTGCGAGCCAGGTGGAACGCTACTACTTTTCTGCGAAGGGCTTCAAGCAGTGGCGTTGACTTCAATGAGGTCTTCGTGCTCGTGACGAAGTATGCCTCCCTCCTTGCCTTGCTTGCTCTTGCCGCCTACGGAGGTGGAGCAGCTCAGTAGCAATTCGGCATTTCTGAACGGAGTCAATCACCCATATGTCGCGCAGCCCTGGCTTATGCGACAGGGTCTGAACGCACGTTGTGCGACCTGCAGAGGGCGCTATATGGCCTGCGCCAAGCGCCCCGCCAGTGGCATGCCTTCCCGAAACAGGCGCTTGAGCGATGCGGCTTTGCTGCCGCTGACGCTGACCCGGGGCTGTTTGTTAGGGATAACAAGGGTAGCACGATCTTTCTGCTGGTGTATGTCAACGAATCTTTTGCCAAGTCTCCTGAGGATGTGATTTGGGCTGCCAACACCATCCAGTCAGCATTTGACGCGCGTGACCTGGGTGCGGCCCATGTCTATCTGGGCTGAACGATCGCGCGTGCCAGGCACCTGCGAATACTAATGCTCAGCTTGGAGCGAATGACCAAAGACCTCCTGGCCACATACGGCTTGGAAGAGGCCAAGTCTCTGTCTGGCTGCTCAACACTAGCATCAAGCCCGCCAGGATGGGGCGAGTTGCTGGATCAGGATAAGTACCCATGCAGCAGACTCCCAATGAGCCACTACTTGGCCTGGTCCAGCAGCTCGCCCCCGTCCTTGGCGAGCTTGACGCTGGTGTTGAGCGGTACCGCCAGAGGCTTGGCGTCCGCCAAGCCGTACGTGGCTAGGAGGCTCTTGGTCATTCTCTGCTGGCTGAGCGTGAGCGTTCGCGCGTGCCTGTCACACGCAATGGTCATGCCAGGTACACATGGGCCTCACCTAAGTCACGCGCGTCAAAGGCGAACTGGATGGCGTTGGCCGCCCAAGTCACATCCCTCAGGAAACTTGCCGACAATCAGGATGTCGTCGACATACACCAGTAGAAAGAGTGGGCTGCCCATGTCCGCTCTACAAACAGCCCTAGGTCAGCGTCAGCGGCTGCAAAGCCGCAACTCTCCAGCGCCTGTTTGAGACAGGCGTGCCATCGGCGGGGCGCTTGGCGCAAGCCATACAGCGCCCTGCGCACGTGGCATGCCGTGCATTGAGACCCTGTCAGGGTGGCATACAGGTCCATGTGTACCCGATGCATTGGCGCTAAAGCGTCCTCTGCATGGTTAGTCATGGGAATAGGGAGTTCTGCGATGCTTCGCGGCATTTCAAAGCCGCCCACGGACGGCTGCGGTCCGTAAAAGCCCGTGTGCACACGATGCAAGGGCATTTTTGCGTCCCCAGTGTTCATTACACACGCGCACCCAAACACACCCCGTCACACACCTGTAACTCGTGATGCTGTATCAGGCACTCCGTTCTATAGTGCGACACACCATTTACGTCTCGTGGGTGGCAACCCGTGCTAGTGGGGATAATCACGCATGGTCCGAAATGGTCGCCTGTCATGTGGGCAACTGCCGCGCCTAGGCACCCTGCGGCCCCAAGCGCAGATGCCATGTACAGCCTGCAAGACTGTACATCATTCTTGAAATGCCTACGCCGATGGCAAAGGTCGGTGTGCCTTGCTATAAGGTGTGAAGCCGCGTGCCTGCTCCGGCTGCTTCAGCTGTGGCACCGCCGGTAATGTGGCACCACCTTGGCCATAAAGAGGCCACCCAGGACATAATACTTCGCATAACTGTCCTTAACAGGACTATGACAGGTGCATCCCACGAGCGATGCATAGCAGCAAAGCATCAAAGGTCGTGCTTCCCGAGGGCAGGTTGGTGTCCACTCACTAATGTGCAGTTGACGCGAAAGCGCCCATGCACCTTGTGCACAAGTGAAGGCCTGTGCGGATCACCGCCCGAGTTGTCTGTGGGCAGCTTTGTATACTTAGGAATCCTGTTGCATGACCATTCTGAGCTTTCGTTCGTGCGGCCGCTTGCGCGCTAGTCCCATGTGCTTGCGCTGGTCAAGACTGTGCTTGACTGTATCGCTGGGCATCGCTGCCGTGTCGTCCGTACAGACCATGGCTTTTGTTAGCGGCGTAGTGCGGTGAACTCAATTCCTAGGTGAGTTGGATTTCTACCCACAGAAGCGTGCGTCGAAGTGAAGCGGCCCCCAGCCGTGCCAGCGCATTCCTAGTGCGAAAGAGAAGCTAGACGCCATCAGCGGCTGTGCTGGCTGCACTGTCCCCCCATGCGTGTATAAGATAGCGCGGAACCACCGCTAGTGGGGAGAAAGGGCATCGTCATGCAGCATGCGTGAGAAGTTTCACAGGCAAGTACTGCGTTCAGTGGTGGGTGGATAGCACGCCTGGTGCCCGCGGATCAACATCGGGCGGGTTTGCCCGGGTCCATGCTAAATTGGTTTCCACCCATCAATGTAGCTGCAGCGGGGAAAATCGCACAGGCAGGCAAGTGTGCTACCCGTGCTCCCTTGGGTTCCCGCTGGAGTTCTGAAAGGGCTCTTTTAAATTTGGCGCAGCGCCACCCACAGGTCACGTGCCACACTTTTGCCTATGCAACCCATTTGGACCACCCAAGCCTAGCAGTTGGCTATGACAGCGCTGTCACAATCCTGTTATCAATCACGTCAGCAGCCTTACGGACAGGAAAGACCTGTGTGTCCAACAGGCAACAGGGAATGTAGAGGTGCAAGAGGTCGAGACGTGCATATCCCGGCTACTTGACACGACCAGGAGAGAGCTCAGCAAGACAACTCAGGGCACATGGGGCCGCACTTCCGTAGCCAGGTGGTGCAATGAGTTGTGCGGTGTAATACGGCAAGGCACGTAAACGCAAAGCTGCATGTGGTGCATGCCTCCACGCAAAGCAAGACGTCGCGTTCAGCGTTTGGTACTTGCCGCTTATGAGACAAGCCCCGCATGGGATCCGCAGCAGATGTCCCAAGTGGGTGGAACTTGCGGCGGCATGCAGAGCACCAGCCAAACTGCCACAGGCACTGTCACAGCAAATGTCTGCCCTTCGCAAGGTACGCATAGCCTCCAGGTCCACCCGGCGCTGGAGTGTTTGCGGGGGCTGCGCGTGCCAGCACCTCTGCACCAGAATTGTACGCGCATCACCCGGGCCTCTGAGCTGCCTGCCTGTGTCTCTCTTGAAGCGCTCAAAGGGCGCTGCTGTGTTCCGCATCTCAGCACGCAGCCGCTCCCTGCCAAAGAGGCAAATACCTCCAGTTATGGAGCTCCTCGCCGACAAAGTCGGGCGTGGGCTCGCAGGCATGCGCGTTCACATAGCGCATCGTGTGGATGGCGCGGGGTGCGGCCTAGCGGTGCCAGTTCCGCAGGGCTAGCGCAACGCTCCTTGGGTAGCAGTGTCTGTCCACTAAACACCTACTGTCCCCTAATTCAGGCATGCATGCGCCGTTCAAGGCCTGGCCCTTCTCGTTCAGTGAGACTGCAGTGGGCGGACACAGCGCGGCGCAGCGAATGAAGATCGGCGGGGGGGCAGCCCCATGCTGACATACTTCTACTTCGGCGTGCTGGTACACAATTAGCGCTGAAGCCATGTGCTTATATATGGGCCAGGTGCAAAGGACGAGTCAAACAATCTCTGCGCCTCGATATAAAAGGCATGAGTGGCCCCACTCCCAGCGATAGCTATCTGACGACATGCCTTCAGCTTCACTCTGCGCATTGAGCCGTTTGCATAAGCAAGCAACGCACCCATGGCCACGTACGGCAGTACTTCAGCTTGCGTGGTTGCTGCAAAGCTCCACGATATGGCCAACCGGCCCTGCGTCAATCATCGCGACTACAAGCGAGGCCCCACTGTTCTCTGCCCATGCGTGCCATACACGAGCCTGTAGTTGCAAGCACCCTCAGAGCCTCTACACGCTTGAACCTGTCCGGCTCCTCGCTGGCCTGCTTGCAGGCGGCTGCGGCACTTACAAGTGTACTGCACGCTGGTGTGAGTTACCTCAGCCTCCCAGCTTGAGCGCATCGGCAACTAGTGCAGCAATAACTCCCAGCTTGAAGCAGTTGACAATAAGCAATTTCAAGATCTTGCGCTCAGCGCCATAATACGCGCTTGAGCACAGCTCACAAAAGGCGACAGTGACTGCAGCCGCCACCACGTCGTTGATGGCTAGTGCGCCGAAAGACAGGGAGACTGTGTTGGCAGCATAGAAGCCAGCGAAGAATGTGATGGCCCCCCACAAAGCCCGGCGGGGCAAGTTGTCTGCAAAGTAAAACTCGATGCGGCGAGGTATGGTGGTGATGCGAGTCGCCAGGCGTGAGTTCCTGCGTGCGCTTGCGCTGACGACCCGCTGCCTGCGCAAGCGAAGCCCATGCGGAGTCACAACAACCAGCCGCGCTTGGCTAGTATACATAGGCAGTTCCTTCCGTCACTCAATCAGGAGGCGCTCGTACTGAGTTGCGCACCTGGCGCGGCCCGTCCAGGCACCCTGCCCGGTGCGGTGTGCAAAACTGTCCCGGCTCTGCCTCAGCTGATACGCCCGTCCTACGCGCGACTGGCCGCAGGGGGCTGGGCGGGAGCACCACGCACTTTTAAGCATGGTGACTGTCGTTCCATTGGTGGTCTGAGAGCATGTGCCAAACCAGCGCTTGCTCTACGCCAGGCTCACACTCCTGCGCAGAGCAGCCTACGTACAGTCGCGGCCCTTCCGGTGCATGCAGGTGGGTGCAGAACCACATGGGATGGTCAGTCACTGACAGTCAGCCTATACGGGGTTTGGACCTCACGTGCGCTCTACATCTTGGAATGTCCAGGCTGCGGGCCCAACGCGCGCAGCCTTCACAAGAGGAGCGGCCATAGATGGCCAGCTTCGGCGCGGCGTTTGCGGCCAGCGGCGGGGCGCACAACCCCAACAAGGACTTGGAGGTCCCGCAGCCACCGAGCGACGGCATCAGCAGCCTGTCGTTCAGTCCCGTGGCCAACCACCTGGTGGCGACGTCGTGGGACAGCCAAGTGCGCTGCTGGGAGGTATCGGCCAGCGGCCAGGCCGTGGCCAAGGCCGCAACTGCGCACGAGCAGCCTGTGCTCTGCTCGGCATGGAGCGCAGATGGCACCACAGTGTTCACAGGTGCACCCTCCCCGTCGCACGACCCCGATGTGTACTCGAGCGCAGCCTGCGAGCTGCGCCTCTCTCGACCCCGGACTCGCCTGGAACAGCCGCTGACAGCAGAAGGGCGCGCATTGG